>Ga0163154_10000096_pt1 | contig 117797 bp, 88 predicted proteins | sample OliLakLV19MP9P1_FD_148649 | JGI IMG/M metagenome (GOLD analysis project Ga0163154, IMG submission 148649) | Freshwater microbial mat bacterial communities from Lake Vanda, McMurdo Dry Valleys, Antarctica - Oligotrophic Lake LV.19.MP9.P1 | ecosystem: Environmental > Aquatic > Freshwater > Lake... | reverse complement strand
CACCGTTACGAACCGAAAGCGCAACCGAAAGACGCTCGCCGCCGCCCACGATGACAGATACGCCGTTCGCACCGACACCACCCGTCGCTGCGGCGAACAACCTGAAAAAGATCGGCGCTGCTGATTTGAACGCTTGGGTCGTGAATATTGGGAATGTTCGATGGTTATTTCGTAACTAAAATGTTGCCGTCGTTATTTGTGCAGTTCAGGGCAGTTGATTTGCTGAAGCGGCGTAAGCGGGTTCGGGGCGTTGGACACCCTATCAATGGATGAACGAGTTAATTTCACCCCTTAGACAAGACCTTCTCGCTTGCGCCATCCTTTGAAGCGATCATTAAAACAAATGTGCCTTCGGATATTGCTGCAAGGCGTCAACCTTGGTGAGCGCATGGACGTTTGCCGCTTCAATCTCGGAACTTCAAGCGCGAATTCCCAACGGTTTAATTGAAAAATTATTCCCCAATATAAGCGTCACTACTCAGCCATCGCGGTATCTTCACTGGGTTATGACCCTATATAAACCTTAGATGTCCATAAATAACTTCGTGGCACGAAGATCGGTATTTATTCACCTACCCATGGGATTAAGCTCAAAATCTGTGAATTTAAACCCAAGAAACACATAATGAACCCTATAGGACTGGGGCAAAATGCGTTCTGCACGGGTAGGTGAATAAATACGAAGATCGCGACCAAAATCCACTACAAAGTGGTCTATTGTCAACCGCGATGAGCCGAAAAGTCGTGATGGCTCATATAAGCTTGTGTTTAAGAAATATTGAGCCTACACTAGATCGTATCTGCAAAATCGATTTTTCGCTTGTTTTGTTCGACCTCACCCCCGCTGCGCTCCCCGTACCGGAGAGGGGGTTGGGGGGTGAGGTTTCAGCGATTGCAGACAGACCCTAGTCAAATCATTCGCAACATGCGCTCGATTGGCATCGATCTGCAACCTTGGGTGCAGGCTGATTTGCTGCGCTTCCACGCAGTTTGTCCAACCATGTGCCGCTTTTTTGACGAGCTTGACCCGTGCGGGCGAAGCCGTCGAACAAACTGAAGTTCATATTTCATCGTTGGTGGATGTTTGGCTGCTGGTTCGCAACATCGAATCCAATGGTGAGCGCAACCGAATTTTGCACGTTCTTAAATCGCGCGGTATGGCGCACTCCAATCTCATTAGTGAATTTGAAATTACTAACTGCTCAGGGGTGATGCAAGATTGGAAGACACGCCAGCACAGAAATTATCGAATTATATCAGTAATCGATTAATCTTTCGGGCGCTATCACTGCCGACGAAAATGCAATTGATCATTTATCAAAGAACAATGTTCAAGAATGGGTGAGAAGTAAACGCGAATGCCATCATACGATGAACTAGCACAAGACAATCAGGAACTCCGAGCTAAATTAGCCGAAGCCGAAGAAACTTTACACGCCATTCACAATGGCGAAGTCGATGCCCTGATTATCTCGACACCGCAGGCGAATCAGGTCTTTGCCCTGCAAAGTGCTGATCACGCCTATCGCATGTTAATTGAAAAGATGAATCAGGGCGCTGTAACAATATTAGTAGACGGTGTTATGCTCTACAGCAACCAATGTTTTGCTGAAATCATCGCTTCTCCGCTCGATACTCTCGTTGCCAAGTCGATCTATCATTATGTTGCCAGCGAAGATCATCAGCGTTTTGCCGACCTCATTCAAACTGCCCAGTCACGAAAGAATCTTCATGGTGAGTTTCTTTTACAGAACGATGCTGGTGAGACAATACCAGTCGATATTGCCGTCAATGTGCTGCCCTTCAGTCAATTATTGATCTTGGGTCTGGTTATAACGGATTTACGCGAGCAAAAACAGCGCGAAGAAGAAAAACACTTATTAAAAACCTTACAGTTGCAAATTGCCCAAGCCGAAAATTTTGAAGCGGCGCTCTTGTTCTTGTTAAAGCACATTTGCCAAAAAACAGAATGGGAAATTGGCGAAGTCTGGATGTCCGTCGCCGACACGTTGCAACGTGTTGCGAGTTGGCATAGCGATGTACCCGCTGCTGCCGATTTTGATCAGCAGAGCCGGAACCTGCAAATTCCGCCCGGAAATGGACTTGCTGGGCAAGTATGGTCGAAAAAGGAACCGATTTGGTTTCCGGTTGTAATCGAAGAACCGATTTTTGAACGTGAGCAGCTTGTCAGGCAGGTCGGCATCCAATCTGGCATGGGGATCCCTGTGTGGGCTGATCAGGCGATTGTTGCCGTCATTATCTTTTTTACACTCCAATCACGACTAAAAGATGAGCAATTCATCGACCTCATCTCGTCGGTAGCAGCTTATCTTGGCACGTATATGGTGCGGAAACAGGCTGATGAGCGAATTCACTATCAGGTTAAACTCCTAGAAACCGTCCACGACCCCATCATCTCCACGGATTTGAACGATACAATTGTCAGTTGGAACAAAGCGGCTGAAGACCTTTATGGTTGGAAAATGCAGGAAGTGATCGGCAGACCACTTCGTGAAGTTCTTACACCACAATACCCGTTTGATGTCGCAGAAAATATAATTACGCAGTTCCAAGAACAAGAAATATGGTGTGGTGATGTCATTCACTCAACCCGCAACGCAGAAGTGATTGACACCATTGCATCGGTAACGATGGTTCGAGATGAAAATGGAAAACCGATTGGCACCGTTGGAACCTACCGAGATATCAGGGAGCGTATTCAGTCTGAAAAGGAATTACGTAACTACTCAGCCGTCATTTGAGGGAGAAATAGGTTGTTTTCGACAAAAACCCTCAATCTTTTGAGGGAGAGCCTATTCTCATCGCAGACAAATTTGGCGTTTCAATTTGCCAAAATGAGGGGAAAAACGACCCCTGAGTAGTTACGGAATTACAAGCTTTAGAGCGTCGTGTCGCACGGTCTACCGTTGACGCTTTATCTGCCCATATTGCAATTCTTGATGAAACTGGCACGATCATTTCGGTTAATCAGGCTTGGCGCAATTTTTCGCAGGCGAATGGCATGAGTCCGACCTATGTTTGGGAAGTGGTGAATTATTTTGCTGTCTGCGTTGCTGCTGGATCGGACAACCAAGATGGAGCGGCGGTTGCTAGCGGCATTCGTGCTGTTATCACAGGGGCAAGCATCGAATTTAATTATGAGTATCCCTGTCATTCACCCTCAGAACAGCGTTGGTTTATCGTTCGCGTGACCCCTTTTTCAGTTGAAGGACATATCCGAGTCGTCGTAGCGCATGAGGCGATCACCGAAAGAAAGCTGGCAGAAGAGGCACTTCTCAAAACCAATACGCAACTGCTGGTACTCAACCGAATTATCGCCTTGACGCATACAACGCTCGACCCCAAAGGGATTTTGAATGCGGTGTGTCGTGAGTTAACGCTTGTTTTTCAATCGCCTTACGTCATCGCTGCCTTAGTTGATAAGACTAGCATGTTCCTGCGAACCATGTCCGAATACCGGATCAGCGAGCGCACCGCTTCGATCAGCCTCAACATTTCCCTAGTGAATAATGCACTCGCTGAATATCTAGGGCGTTATCGAATTCCATTGGCTGTCCAGGATGCCCAACATGATCTTCGTCTGGAGTCGATTCGCCATCTCATGTTTGAGGGAGGCATCAAATCACTTTTGGTTGTTCCCTTGTTTGTGCGCCAACGGTTAACGGGTATTGTCGCAGTAACCAAGGCAGAGACTTATGAATTCTCTGGGGAGGAACTCACTTTAGCTGGTGCGCTCGCACAGGCAGTTTCTCAGGCGCTTGAAAACAGTCTGCTCCATACAAGCACTACAGAACAAAATAACAATCTTGAACAGATTGTGATGGCACGAACCGCCCAGCTTCAACGCCTCAACGAGCGCATGTCAGCGGTTCTGAATAATACCAGTGACGCGATTGTTCTCGTCGAGACGAACAAAATCATTGAGAATACCAATTTTGCATTTGATCAGATGTTTGGATACGGACATGACGAGATGTTTGGGCATTCGATTGACAATCTTGCGCATCCAGACCATCAAAAACACTTGTTTGAAGCGTTTAGGCGGGTTTTACAATCCCACCAAACTCAACAAAAGCAGCTTGTTGGGGTTCGCAAGGACGGCTCGGTTTTTGACATGGACTGCACGTTAGTCTATGTCCATGACAATGAAGGACACATTGTCCTGACGGCGCGCGACATTACCCATCTGAAGGAAGTTGAACGGATGAAGGATCACTTTGTTTCGATGGTCAGTCATGAACTGAAGAATCCGTTGAATGGAATAATGGTCGGTGCAAGTAATCTTAAAAATTATTATGTTAAAATGGATGACGACCAATGTATGGGCGCCATTGATCGACTGAACAGCGGTGCATTGGCGATGGCGGAACTCATTAAGGGCATTCTTAATCTTGCACGCATCGATGCTGGCTCACTGGTGCGAACCGAGGAACGAATAGCGATGCGTCCGATTGTGGAGAAAGTCATTGCTGAACTTCAGGCAGAAAGTGAAGCCAAGCATCAAACAATCAGTCTGAATATGGATTTCGCCCCGGATGTTTTGATCGGAGACAGCCTCGACTTCACCCGTATTTGGCATAACCTTATCGGCAATGCCAGTAAATACACGCCAGATGGCGGTAAAATTTCTGTTCGCTTGGGCACGTTATCAATTAGCGCCCAGTCGCGCCCAATCGTGAGTGAGAATATTCAATTAGAAAGCCTAAAATTGCCAGCAGACATGATTGCTGGTGACTATCTGCTCTGCCAGATTGAGGACGACGGATATGGGATATCATCTGCGGATTTGAAACAATTGTTTACCCGTTTCTTTCGAGGCGCAGCCGCAACCGGGGATATTCCAGGTACGGGTCTGGGTCTGGCGTTAGTGCGTGAACTTTTGCGATTTTATGGCGGTGAAATCAGTGTCGTCAGCGAACTGACGGTAGGGAGCTGCTTTAGCTTTTGGATCAAGCTTGAGGGGATTGATGTTGTTGTGTAAATCAAGGTCGCCACTTGGTTAAATGGGCAGACCGCTGAAGCTATCCACGAGCAGGAAACTGCGGTCACTATCCTCGCGCGTGTAAACGTGTTGCACGCTCAGGCAAATACGGTAAAATGGTCGCCTTCCGCCAAAAACAATGATGACTTTCAGGAGAATAGGCATGTTGAGAAAAGTTACGCTGCTGCTCGTCGTGTTTACATGCGCTACCGTGTTGGGTATGGGAATGGCAGTGGCGCAGGATGCGCCCGTGATCGCGGTGCTGACCCCGTATCTGACGCAGCCGGGAACGCAGTTTATGGTGGAAGGCTTCCAAGCCGCCGCCGAGTCACGTGGGTGGACGGTCAACGTGATCGATACGGCGGGCGATGTCGCCGCGCTGAACAGCCGCGTGCAGGATGTGCTTACGCAGCAGGTGGATGCGTTAGTGATCAATGTCGATCCGTCGCAAATTCCGGCATTGAGCGAAGCTGCCGCTGCGGGTATTCCGGTTTTTGGGATGGATGCGGGCAGCACACCGGACGTGTTGGTCAACGTGACCAGCAACGGCTATGAGATGGCAGCAGTCACCGCGACATATATCATTGACCGTTTGAATGGTGCGGGGCGCGTGGTGATGTTCGGTTTCAATGCCTATCCGCCGGTGCAAAAGCGCGGCGTGGTCGCGCAATCGATCTTCGGCAATACGCCAGATATTGAAATTGTCGAATTCATCGAACCGGATGTGACCGACGGCGGCATCGCGGATTCGCGGGCGCGTATGGATGCGATTTTGGCGGCGAACCCCGAACCGGGCAGCATTTCGGCGGTGTGGGCGGCATGGGATCAGCCCGCGTTGGGCGCGCTGCAAGCCATCGAGGCGGCGGGGCGTGAAGGCGAAGGGATTGTGATCACCGGGATTGACGCCAATCCGCAGGCGCTCGACGCGATCTCGCAGCGTGGCAATTTTGAAGCTAGCATCGCACAGGATTTCAGCGGGATTGGTAGTTTGGTGGCGGAACAGATCGAACGCTACCTAAACGGCGAAACCCTGACGCAGCGGGTGATCTACGCGCCCACGATGCTCGTCACCACCGCCAACGCTGCCGATTTCATCGTCGCCCCTTAGTTGATCGGATGCCAGCGGGGTATGGGTAGCATCCGTACCCCGTTCGCATTGATCCTTCGATGACTGCTCCATCGGTTCTCCTTCGTATTCGTCACGCCTCAAAAACCTACAGCGGCATCCCCGCGTTGATCGATGTCGATCTCGATCTGGAAATCGGAGAAGTTCACGCGCTGATGGGCGAAAATGGGGCGGGTAAATCGACCCTGATCAAGCTGCTTGCGGGCGTAACCGCCGCTGACAGCGCGCAATTCGAGATCAAGGGTCGCCCTGTCAGCCTGTCCAGCCCGCAAAGTGCGTTCGCACATGGGTTGCGCTTCATCCATCAAGAACTTCAAGTGGTGCGCCAGCTTTCCGCCGCTGAGAATATTTTTCTTGGTCAATCCTACCCGACGCGCTTTGGGTTTCAGGTGCGTTGGAAACAACTCTACGCGCAAGCCGAACACGTCCTCGCCCAGTTGGGGATCGAGTCCATCGATCCACGGCGCACGATGGGACATTTCAGCCCCGGCGATCAAATGTTGATCAACATCGCTCATGCCTTTGTGGGTGATGATCTGAGCCGCGAAAGCGGTGGTGCGCTGGTCTACGTGATGGACGAACCCACAGCGGCGCTGACAGGTGCGGAAACAGCGCGGTTGTTCCGCGTGATCGAGCGACTGCGCGGGCGCGGCTGTGCGGTGTTATACGTTTCGCATCGCATGGACGAGATTTTTGCCATCGCGGATCGCGTCACCGTGATGCGCGATGGGCGCGTTGTCGATACTTGCCCGATCCGTGAGATTACGCCGCTGGAGTTGATCGTCAAGATGACCGGGCGCGATCTTCAGCATGTTTATCCGCCGCGGAATGAGCCGCTTTCCGAACAGGTGCTGCTTGATGTGCGCGGCGTGCAGACGCGATTGGTACAGGCGGCAACGTTTCAAGTTCACGCAGGAGAGATCGTCGGCGTGGCGGGCTTGAACGGTTCAGGTCGCACCGAACTGCTGCGCGCCGTGATGGGATTGGATCGGCTGACGGCGGGGGCGATCTGGCTGGATGGCAAACGGCTGACCCCGCACAGTCCGCCAAAGGCGTGGCGCGAAGGGATCGCCTTTGTGCCGGAAGAACGCCGATCACAGGGGCTTGTCCTATCGCGCAGTGTGGCGGACAATCTAACACTCCCTCAGCTTGGGCATGTCAGCGCCGGAGGGTGGCGCTTGGCACATCAACGCGAACGGCAGATCAGCCGCGACACGGGAGAATCGGTGCGCTTGAAAGCACGCAGCCCGGCGCAAACCGTGCGCGAACTGAGCGGCGGCAATCAGCAGAAAGTGGTCTTCGGGCGGGCGCTGGTGCGTCCGCCGCGCTTGCTGCTGCTGGATGAACCGACTCGGGGCGTCGATGTGGGCGCGAAAGCCGATTTATATACGTTGATCCGCGACATCAGCGGACGTGGGACGGGGATTTTGCTCGTCTCATCCGATCTGGCGGAATTGATCGGCATGACGGATCGCATCTTGATCCTTCGCGGGGGGCAGTTGGTGGAAATCGTTGCATCTAAAGGCTTGACCTCGGAACGTTTATTGGCATTGTGCTACGAAAATTTAGAATATGTCGGCTCAAAAAATCCTGACCCCTAAACCGCAGTTCGCGTGGGGGCGCTTCCTACGCACGTTCGGCACGCTGATCGGCTTCTTCCTGATCGTGCTGTTCTTTGCCAGCCAGCGTCCGCAAACGTTCATGAGCGTCCGTAACCTGTTGAACATTACGCAGCAGGTGAGCATTTTGGGCGTCGTGGCGTTCGTGATGACGGTCGTCATGGTCATCGGTGATTTTGATCTGAGCGTCGGCACGATGGCGAGCCTATCCGGGATCGTGATCGGCACGCTGCTGCAAGCCGGACAGCCGTTGGGCGTGGTGATTGGCGCGGCGCTCGTGGTTGGCATGACGGGCGGACTGGTCAACGGGATTTTCGTCGCCTATCTCGGAATAACCCCCTTTGTCGCCACGCTCGCCACGCTGACGATCTTCGGCGGGCTGGCATTCTCGATCAGCGGCGGGCGGACGATCTTCGGGCAGGTGTTCCCCGATGGGCTGACCGATTTCGCCAACGGCGGGATCGTGCTGGCGACTGCGAATGAACAGGTCGTGCGCTTGCCGCATTTGACGATCATCGCGTTGGTGGTGCTGCTGATCGTGTGGTTCGTGCTGGAACAGACTGTGTTCGGGCGGCGGCTGTACACCATTGGCGGGAGCATGGAAGCGGCGCGCTTGGCGGGCGTGCGCGTGCGCTTGCTTCGTCTGCTGGCATTCGTGATCACCGGATTTGGGGCGGCGTTGGCGGGGGCGATGCTGACCGGACAGTTGGCGACGGCAAACCCAACCTTAGGCGACGGTCTGATGCTGAACGCGATTGCGGCGGTCTTTCTCGGCATGACCATGAGCCAAGAAGGCGAACCGCACGTTTTGGGGACGCTGGTCGGTGTATTGTTAATTGGCGTACTCGCCAATGGCTTCACGCAGTTGGGGGTGGATACGTATGTTCAGCGGATTTTGACCGGCGCGATCATCATCGCGTCGGTCACGTTAAGCAGTCTTTCCCGACGCAGCCGCTAACCTATGCAGCAATCTGCCGACGCTTTGAAAAGATGAATGATGATGATGAATGACACGTTGTGGCTGATTGTCGATGTGGGGACGAGCGGCGCGAAAGCCGCGCTGATGATGGCGTCGGGGGAACTGGTGCAGACGGCGACCCAGCCCTATGATACCTTCAGCGCCGAAGGCGGCATGAACGAGCAGAACGCCGCTGATTGGTGGGATGCGGTGATCGCTGCCTGCCAGTCGTTCGGCGTCGAGGTGCAGCGTGTCAGCGCGGTTGCTGTGACCGGGCAAATGCAGGACGCGATCTTGATTGACAGCGCTGGCACGCCAACGCATCCGGTCATCTTGTACAACGATATGCGCGCGCACGCTGAAGCCGAGACGATCACGGCGCGGGTGGGGGCGGATCGCTTGATGATGCTTACAGGCAACGAGCAGGGCGCGGACAGTCTGTGGGCAAAACTGCTGTGGTTGACCCTGCATCGCGCGGACGCGGTAGAACGCGCGCAACATATTCTGTTCGGTGCGGCGGATGCCATCATTTTCCACCTGACCGGGAAGGCTAGCACCGATACCACCACCGCCGCCACCACTGGGTTGATGAATCTGCGTGAACGGGGCTGGCTTGATGCCAACGTATTGGCGATGATGGGAATCGGCGCGTGTGTGGGCAAGCTGCCGCCGTTGGTCGCAGGCGGTTCGCGGGTTGGCACCGTGACCGAACCTGCCGCCGCGGCTTTAGGTATTCCCGTCGGGATTCCGGTGTATCACGCGCCGGGTGACGCGGGCGCGGCGACGATTGGGGCGGGCAGCGGCGATATGGGGCGCGCGTATGGCTATCTCGGCACGAGCGGCTGGATTGCCTTCACAGCCGATGCGCCCGGCGCACCCCAAAACGGCGTGTTCACACTAGCACACCCGCAGCCAGATCGCTTTATTCAGATCGCGCCCCTGCTGACCGCCGCCGGAAATTTGGAATGGGTACACACCCTATTCCCCGCCGAATCGGTGCAGGGGTTGATCGACGAGGCGTGCGCCCGTCCCAGCTCGAACGTGATTTATCTGCCGTATCTGAACGGGGAACGCACACCGTTCCGCGATCCGTTGGCGCGGGCGGCGTTCATCGGAATGGGCGGCGCGACGGAACGCGCTGATCTGGTGCGCGCTGTGCTGGAAGGGGTGGCGTTTGGCTATCGCCACGCGCTTGATGCGCTGATGCCGCAGCCGCCGGATCGCCTGATTTTGACGGGTGGCGGGACGCGCTCGCGGGCGTGGTGTCAGGTGTTCGCGGATGTGCTTGGCATTGAGCTTTTGATTGGCAGTGGGGCGGAGCATGTCGGCGTGCGCGGGGCGCTGTTGGCGGCGCAGGTCGCGCAGGGCGAATTGACGGGCTACACGCCGTCGGGATTTCCGCCGATAGACGCAACGCTCACGCCGAATGCCGCGCAGCAAGCGCTTTATCAAGCCAAGTATGCTACTTATCGCGCCGCGTATCCGGCGCTGAAAGACCTGTTCGCGCAATTGCAGCGATAAGCCGCAGAAGGAGCAACCTGAGGGGTATGGTCGCCCAAATTGGTTTATTGCGGCAACCCTGCAAACATGCAACAATGTGTCATGCGCGTGATCTGATGACAGGAGCGAACTGAAATGACCGAACGGAATATTCCTGAGTGGATGGGCAAGAATCGCGGCTTAACGCCAGAGGAACTCGCGGCGTTCCTAGCGAGTCCCGTTGTCGCGCGCATTGCCACTGTCGATGAACACGGCTTCCCCTACATCACGCCCATTTGGCAAGAGTGGCTCGACGGGGCAATGTATATTATTCCGCGTGAGAAAACCGCTTTTGTCAAACACTTGAAAAATAACCCGAAAGTTGCGATTTCTTGCGCGCTGGATTCCGGCACGTACACCCGCATGTTGCTGCGCGGCGAAGCCGAAATTCTCTTTGGTCCTGCGCGCATGGAAGGGCTGTGCCTCGAAATTGGCGAGCGCATGTCGCTTCGGTATCTTGGGGAACACGGACCAGAATATCTCGCTGCCAGCCTAGATCGCCCGCGCTACCTCATCCGCATTTCGCCGTCACCGACGCATAAGCTGATCACATGGGATGGCGTCGAGTGGGCGGAAAAATATCTGAACAAGCCAGAGTGACCACACTCGTTAAATTTGGGCGCGCTGTGGTTTGTTGCAGTGGCGTTGCCCATATGTTACAGTGATTGGACAAATCCACGTCTAGACCAATTGCATTTTCAGTGTGGGCGGCGATGATCCTTAGCTCCACTTCTGGTACAACATTCAATTTGCGCCGCTTCATCGTTCGCTACGGGGTGTATATATCCCTTGGCGTGCTGTTGTGCGTGGCAGTGTTGATTACGCCTAACCTCTACAGTTCGCAAACCCTCACGGTGCTGCTGAAGCAGTCGGCGCAGCTCGGTCTGATTGCGATTGGGCAGACACTCGTGCTGTTGGTGGCAGGGCTAGACCTGTCCGTTGGCAGCGTGATTTTCTTGACCTCCGTCGTGATCGCCCGTGTCAGCAACGGCGACGATGCCCTGCTGCCGCTGTCGATTGGCTTATCGTTCGTATTGAGTGTGGTCATCGGTTTGGCGAACGGCTTGCTCATAACGAAGCGCAAAATTCCTCCGTTTGTGGCGACCCTAGCGATCTTCATCCTCGTGCAGGGGGCGGTTCAGGCATATACGCGCGGTGTTCCGGGTGGTTTCGTGCCGGATGGTCTGAGCATTGTAAACCAATCCGTCGGCTTCATCTCCATCCCGGTCGTCCTCTGGCTCGGTTTGACGGCGATCTTCGCTTTCGTTTTGCGCAACACGGCTTATGGGCGGCGTCTGTATGCGGTGGGCAGCAATCCAGTGACCGCGCGGCTGTCGGGGTTGAATGTCGATGGGTTCAAACTGTCGGCGTATGTGCTGTGCAGCAGCATGGCGTGTGTAGCGGGCGTGGTGCTGACCGGTTATGTGGGCTATGTGGATCGCTTCATCGCCAGCGGGCTTGATCTGGATGCGATTGCGGCGGCGGTTGTGGGCGGGACATTGTTCACAGGCGGGCGCGGCAGCGTCTTGGGGACATTTGCTGGGGTGCTGTTGATCCAAGTGTTAAGCACAATGGCGCTGCTGCTCGGCTTGTCGATTCAAACGCAGTTCATCATCAAGGGTGTGGTTATTCTCGCGGCGGTGGCGCTCTACAGCCTCGCCCGCGCAGATTAAACAGTAGATTTAATTGGATTACGGATTGAGGAGCAATGACGATGAAGAAGCTTGTCCTATTGGCGATGATGTGTGTGCTGTTGGTTGGCGTCGGCGCGTTCGCACAGGATGCCGAACCGACCTTCACGCCGGAACAGATCGAGGCGTCCCCGTACCTGCAAAGTGTCCTCGCCCGTCAAGGTGAGATGTACGACACCACCGAATACGCCAAAGAAGGTCCCTACCGGATTGCCCTCGCGGCACAAGGAACCAGCAACTCGTGGTCGGCGCTGTTCGACGAACATGCCCGTTGGTATGCGGAAGAACTGGGACCCGATGTCATCGGTGAACTGCTGTATGCCGATGCGCAGGCGAGCGCCGATATTCAAGTTCCGCAGGTCGAGGACTTGCTGGCACAGGAACCCGACGCGCTGATCCTCGTCCCGATGGGCGCGGCGGCGCTGGCGGCTCCGGTTGAACGTGCGATGGCGCAGGGCGTACCCGTCATTCTGTGCGCCAGTAGCGTCGATACCGACAATTTCGTGACCGAAGTTGGCACCAACCTGTATGCCAGCGGCTCATATCTGGCGCAGTATCTGGTCGATCAGCTTGGCGGCGAAGGCAATGTGATTGTCATGGCGGGCATCCCCGGTGCATCCACCTCGGATGTCATGCAGGCGGGCGCCGAAGCGGTGTTTGCAGCCAACCCCGGTATCACTGTCCTCGACATTCAACCGGGCAACTGGTCAACCGCCGAAGCCAAGTCGATCATGGAAACATGGTTGGCGCAGTACGGTGACGAAATCGACGGTGTATGGTCGGGCGGCGCACAGATGTCACAGGGCATCGTCAGCGCCTATCTCGACGCTGGACAGGCAATCCCCCCCATCGGCGGCGGCGAGTTCGGCAACGGCTTCCTGCGGCTGGCGATTGAAAACGAGATTAGCTATGCGGCGTGGCAGTACCCGAACGCGATGGTCACGCTGTGCATGGATACGGCGCTGGCAATCTTGCGCGGCGAACCCGTCCCGCGCTTCATCGATTTCCAAGACAGCATCCCCAACACACAGAACTTCACCGACGCTGAAGGCGAAACTTACTACAACGCCGAGTGGAGCGATGATGTGTTCGGTCCCATCCTGTTCCCCGAAGCGCGCCTCGAAGCACTCGGCTTCGTCGTTCAGGGCAGCTAAAGCGGTCTAAATTCGAGGGGCGGTCAGATTGACCGCCCCATTTTCATTTTCAACCTATCTGACTCGAAGCAGCCGCTCATGAACCAGCCCGACATCATCTTGGATATGGATCGCATCTCAAAAGCATATGCGGGCGTGCCAGCCCTGCGCGAGGTGTCGTTTTCGTGTCGGCGTGGACAGGTACACGCGCTGGTAGGGGAAAACGGCGCGGGGAAATCCACGCTGATTAAAATTCTCGGCGGCGCTGTCCAAGCGGACAGCGGCGACATCACCTTCAAGGGACGCCGCTTCACGCATCTCACGCCGCGTCTGTCGCTGGCGCTGGGCATCAGCATCATTTATCAAGAGTTGGCGCTCAGCCCCTATCTCAATGTTGCCGAGAATATCTTTCTCGGACGTGAGCCGAATCGGGGCGGCGTGATCCAAACCCGAAAACTACGCGATCAGGCGGCTGAACTGCTTGATCGGCTGCATGTTCAGATCGATTTGGACGCGCCCGTGAACGAACTGACCGTCGCCACACAGCAGATGGTCGAAATCTGCAAGGCGCTTTCACGTCAAGCTGATCTGATCGTCATGGATGAACCCTCCGCGATTCTGGTGGGGCAGGAACTGGAACAGCTTTTCGTCACCATCAAGTCGCTGGCGGCGCAGGGCGTGACGATTGTCTACATCTCGCACCGCCTCGATGAAGTGTTCCAGATTGCCGATACCATCACCGTGTTGAAAGATGGTGCCGTGGTGGACAGCCGACCACGCACCGATTTGGCGCACCGCGAACTGGTGCAGATGATGGTCGGACGTCCGCTGGAAGAAGTCTATCCGACTCCTTCCGGGCAGCGCGGTGAGCCGGTTCTGGTGGTCGATCACATCTCGAACACGCGCTTGAAGGATATCAGCTTGACCCTCCATGCGGGCGAAACGCTCGGTATTGCCGGGATGGTCGGTTCTGGACGGACAGAACTGGCGCGCGCGATCTTCGGCGCCGACCCAATCAGCAGCGGGCGCATTGCGATCAACGGAGAGCCAGTCGTGCATCCGTCCCCCGCACAGGCGATTCGCAGCGGCTTGGCGCTGATACCGGAAGACCGCAAAACACAGGGCTTATTCACAGCACTGCCGATTCGGCACAACCTGACGCTGCCGATTTTAAGCCGGCTCACCCGGAACGGTATCCTGCAATCAAAGCGCGAAACGCAGGTCGTCGAAGATGCACAGAAGCAGTTGAGCATCAGCATGGCGAGCGCCGATCAAGAAGCCCAATACCTGAGTGGCGGCAATCAGCAAAAAGTCGTGTTGGCAAAATGGCTGGAAACGCGCCCCAGAGTCATCATCATGGATGAACCGACGCGCGGGATCGACATCGGCGCAAAATTCGAGATTTACCAACTGATGCGGCGCTTGAATGAGCAGGGCGTGGCGATCCTCATGATTTCATCCGAGCTGCCCGAAATATTGGGGATGAGCGACCGCATCATCGTGATGCGTGATGGGCAAATTGTGGGCGAACTGCCCCGTGAGACGGCGACTGAGCAGGCGATTATCGAGCGGGCGACCAGCGGGTTAGAAGTCTCATGAGTACCCGTTCCCTTTTGTCACGATCATCCAATCGGCAGCGATTTTTGCGCCAGAACGGGCGGGTAATCGCGGTTTTTGGCTTGGTCATCGTCATGGTGTTGGTCGGCGTCTTGTTCACCGAACGTTTTGAGGGCGAACGCAATGTGTTTAACCTCTTGCGACAGATGTCCTTTCTGGGCGTGGTTGCATTGGGGCAAATGCTGGTGGTGCTGACGGGCGGCATCGATCTGTCTGTCGGCTCGATGGTGCGCATTTCCGTCCTCGTGTCCGCCATTCTGATGAACGGCGACTCTGCCAATACCGTCCCGGCGGTTGTGCTGACGCTCTTGCTGGCGGCGGGCATCGGTTTCATCCACGCGCTGCTGATCAACCGTCTCAATGTTAGCCCGTTTATCGTAACACTGGCGTCGTATGTCATTTTGCGCGGCGTCGCGTTGACGATTTCAACCGCGCCGATTGGCAGGGCAAGCCGCGAGACATTGACGTTTTACGACCAGCGGATTGGACCGTTTTCCGTCCTGTTCGTTGTGTTCATGATCTTGATGGTGGCGTTGATCTTCGTGCTGCGCCGTACTGTTTTTGGGCGCTATGTTTACGCTGTCGGCGGCAATCAAGAGGTCGCGCGCTTGTCGGGTATCCCGGTGCAGCGCGTCCGTTACGGGGTGTATATGCTGTGCAGCGTATTCGCTTCCGTGTGCGGCTTGATGTGGCTCAGCCGCATGGGCGTGGGCGACCCGCTGATTGCCGACGGGCTGGAACTGACCACCATCACGGCGGTCATCATTGGCGGAACGAGCCTGTTCGGCGGGCGCGGCGGCGTCTTGGGAACGGTCGGCGGCGTGCTGGTGCTGACCATACTGGCGAATTTGATGGTGTTGTTGAACGTGCAGCAGCAGTTTCAAGGTTTGATCGAAGGCGTGGTGATCGTGGCTTCGATTGCGCTGTATAACCAAGAAAACAAGAACTAAACCAATTTCATCCCCGACTCCCTCTGCACTTGGAGCGGGCGTCGGGGGATGAAATTGGTCGTTTTCAAACAAATTCTTAGGTCAGATTCGGTGGCACCCCCAACTGACGAAAGCGCTTTGCCGCCTCTGTGACATGCTCATGCCCGCCGCGCAGCGAGATTTGCAGATGACCGGGCAGCAGCGCATCAAACGCGAGCGCTTCGACCTTAAACACGCTTGTCGCGTAAGCATCGATGCGGCAGTCGTGAATGGTCTGAAGCAGGATGCGCCCACCCCAGAATACCAGATCGGCACCGAGCAAATAGGCGCGATCTGCCCCCGCAAAATGGAAACTCAGGTGTCCATCACAGTGACCCGGCGTCTCATAGGCGGTTAGCGCTAAATCCCCGACGTGGACAACATCGCCTTCGCGCAGTTCGGTATCGACGCGGCAGGGCGGCAGCACATAATCAGCGGGGTAGAATCCGGCTGCCCGTCCGAGATCGAGCGACACCGCCTTTTCATCACCGGAGCGCACGACAGGAGCGGACAGCGCGGAGGTGATGACCTCCACATCCAAGCGTGCCGCCGCCTCTGCCGCCGCGCCGATGTGGTCACAATGGTAGTGGGTGAGGATCAGTTTGCGGATGCGTTTGGGATCGAGACCATCATCCCGAATATTCTGAAGCACGGTATCGAAATCCCGTTCTAGTCCCAGACCGGGATCGATGAGTGCCAACTCGTCCCCGCCGTTCAGCACGTAGACATGACAATCGAGCGCGCCGGATATGCCAAAACCAAAACGACCGCCGCCGACGACATGGACTTGTGAAGTGAGTTTCATGGTGCAAGCTCCGTAAAATGCCCACCATTATGGAAGATTTCAGCCCACCGTCAAACAAATCACGTCATCAGCGGATATAGATGGGATTCGTGAGTGCCTTCATATGCTGATTCTTTTCAACTAGCAGTTGCGCGCGAAGGTACAGCGCGTCCGTAACGTCGATCATTTCAGATCGTGTCCATATCGCCTGATCGAAGTTGTGGCGCATGACGACATCCCTTCCTGCCAAAAGTTGAAGTTGACTGCCTGCTCCGCCATCGACGTGTGTCCATTCGCAGGGCGTTGCGTCGTATCGCCTATGATTAAGCTGCCGCTTGACAGCGTAAGTGGCGCGCCTTGGGGTGAGTCGGTTATATAATTGTGACCTGCACGTAGCGCTTGCAAGATTGAACGCGATGAAAGCGGCTGGGATGTGATGATATGCTTGATATCGTGATCGACAGAGATTGCAGCCCTTCATGCGCTCGGCGTGGATGGCATTTGCTCCGATCAGCCCGAACTTCTGGTCGAACCCTACCCATCATTGATGTGACGCACAGTGCGGAAGCAATCGCTGTAAACGCTGCGATTGGATACGGTTTCATCGGCGTGTTCAAAAAATAGCGGACATCCCCTTGAAAAAGCCACCCCTGACTCGATACCCTTACGCATTAAGGCGCATCGAGCGGGGTGGCAACTTCAGTTTTTCGCAGCTTGATGTGCCGCCATCAACGCAGCCTACCACTCGGTCAGCAGCGCGTCATGTTGAGTGAGAAATCCCACGCTTTCGCGCAAGGGAGATCACTCCTTGATTCCGCCTGTCAACGCGCCGCTAATGACATAACGCTGCGAAAAGATGAACACGATGGCGACGGGCAAGACCATGAGCAATCCCGTGAGCGCCGCCTCTGGGCGTTTAATGGGTAGGTCGGTGGCGAAGGTCGGGTTAATCGCTGAGGTGCCAGCCATCAGTGCTTTTAAGCCCAAGGGCAGGTTGAAAAGCTCGCTGTTATTCAGCATTACAAACGGCAGGAAGTAGCTGTTCCAGTTTGCCGTAAAGCTCAAAAACGCCAGCAAACCCAATAGCGTCCGCGCCAGTGGCAAGCCAATATAACGAAACAACTGCCATTCCGAACATCCATCCACCCGTCCAGCCGAAAGCAAATCGTTGGGCAAGAAGTTGGCGAAGTAGATGAACGCCAGATAGACGCCGAATGGGAAAAACGCCGCGGGCAAAATTACTGACCACGGGGTATTCACCAGCCTGACGGCGTTCATCTCCAGAAACAGCGGCAGCACCAAGGCTGAACCGGGTAGGATCATCGTGATCAGCGTCGTCCACAGGATGACCCGCCGCCCGGCAAACTTCGCGGTTGCCAGTGCGTAGCCTGCGGGGACGGAAATTGCGACGCTGATAATCAATGAAGTGAGGGTGTAAAACAACGAATTCAACCCCCAGCGCACCAATGCACCATCATCGTAGACATTCAGGTTGTTCCATGCGCGAATGTAATTGTCAAAACTGCCGAAGCTGAGCGGTGGCAAACTCAGCAGTTCATTGTCGAGTTTGCTGGGGGCAAGCAGCAGCCAGATCAAAGGCAGCCCGAAGAACAAACCAAACGCGATCAACACCAGCAGCCATAAAACGAACTCGCTTAAACTCATATTGCCCAATAATCTTTGATACAGACGCTCGACAGGGTTTTGTCGCTTGGAAGTCAAATCAAGGACGTGGATGGTCATCAGCGATCTCCAAATGGTTAGTTGGGAACAGCGTCTTAGTCGCCGCCAGCTTCGGTTCGGAACAAATTAGTGGCGCGAATGATGATGAAGGCACCCACAATGCCAATGACCAACAGCAGCATCGAAAGCGCGGCGGCAGCGCCAAAATTGCCCAGCTCAAATGCAAAGGCGTAGCCCAGTTGGTTCGGCGACCAATAGGCGCTGACAGTGCTTCCGGGCGCGCGCCCGATGAGCTGTGGCTCGGCAAACAACTGGACATTCCCGGCAAAGGTCAGAATTAACATATAGGCAATGTAGGGTCGAATGAGCGGCATCTTGATTCTCAGCGCCAGTTGCAGGTTGTTGCACCCGTCGATGATGGCAGCCTCGACGATCTCGTTGGAAATGCCGTTCAAAGCGCCATAAAAGATGGCGATCCAGCCGCCCGCCCCGCCAAAAAAGGCGATGATGGCGAAAAGCAGCGGGAAATTCCTTTCGCGCACGATCTCTCGCACCTGTTCGTAGCCCAGTACGTCACGCAGCAGCCCATCAAATGGACTCACGTTGGGGTCAAACATGAAGATGGCAATGAGAACCAACGCAGGTCCGGCGACGGCACCCGGCACAAAATAGATGGTTCGCATCGTCGTACTGAACCAATTTTTTCGCTCATGCAGCAGCAGTGACAGCAGCAGCACACCGATGATTCCCATCGGAATGGCAATCAGCAGAAACTGGAGCATGTTTTCAATGGTCGAGCCAAAGCGAAAATCGGTGAAGGCGGTCACATAATTACTCAGTCCAGCTTGGAATAGTTGGGGACGACCACCGACTGTTTTGCTAAAACTGACGAGCAGTGCGTAGATGCCGGGACCGACGCCGAACGCCAGCAAAAATACGACATACGGTAAAACAAAAAGGTGGGCAGCCTGAAACGGACTCCGCTTCGATTTGGCTGTTCGCGCCATTGGTGCGGCAGTTTCATAACGTGTTTCTGATGCCGTCATCGCTGCTCTCCTCGCGGATGGCTAATTAAAGTGACCGGGTACAGACACCCCCGGTCACAGCTTCAACGAACGCCGATCATCCTTAACGAGAGGTTACGACGGTGTAGCCCGCTGTCTGTGCCAAATTGGCGAGCTGCTCTTGGAAAGCGGGCATCAGTTCCGCCACCGTTTGACCGTCTTGCAGCCCCGCAATCACGACCGTGTTGAACGCACCGGCACGGCTGTAACGCACGTTTCCCCAGAGCGGATCGATCAGCGGTGCCGACTCTTCCAACACCGGGAACGGATCAGTCGCATAGACGCCATTGGTGGCGAGCGTCTGTGACCAGACGGTCGCGGCTGGTTGGTATGCCGGGAAAGTCGGTGCTGTGCCTTGATAGCCATCGGCTGTGGTCACAAAAATGACGAATTCCGCTGCCAATTCTGGGTTCGTGCTGTGCTTAGAAACCGCCCACGATGAGCCACCCTGCGCGCCCGTCCATGCGACTTCTGCATCATTCCAGCGCAAGGGGGCTGCTACGCCCAGTCGCCCATTGGCTTCTTGGTAGTACAGACTGTCCGCCGCGCCGCCGAAGATGTATTCGCCGTACCATGACGCGGCTGGCAGCATCAGCAGCTTGCCTTCGGTCACCAGTTGCACAAACGCGGGATCAAACGGCGAGAGCGGAGCGAGGGTGCCATTGGCGAGGAGGGTATCGACCATATTGGCTGCACGGGTGCATGTCGGATCAGCCGTGTTGATATAGACGGTGCTAACATCGATGAGTTGACCCGTTGGGCAGCTGCTCGCCCAAAGATACGTACTCATGCCTTGATCGTCGCCGAAGGCACCAATGATATAGCCGGGGTGTTCTTGTGCGACCTGTTCACCCAAGGCTGTATATTCTTCCCATGTGGTTGGCACTTCATAGCCGAATTCTTCCATCAGGGGAGCATCGTACCACAGCACGGCGTGCGCCAGATCGTTGCGCAGACATAACAGTTGACCATCCGGCGTCATGCAGGGGGCGTTCGCGCCGTCTGCAAAGCCGTCCAGAATGTCGGCTGAGACGTAGGGCGTCAAATCCAGCGGATAATCGTGCTGTTCATCGGCGACGGCGGCGATGATTTCGGGTTCGGCAAACACAACATCCGGCCAGCCTTCGCCCGTGTTGTTAAACAACAGCACTTTTTGCGGGAATTCAGCGCGGTCAACAATTTCTACTTCGATCAAGTCGGCGTTTTCTGGATGGGCGGCGATGTACGCATCGACCGCTGCTTGCCGGGTCGTATCAATCCAGACGAGGATCGGCGTTTCTTGAGCAAGCGTAGGGGCAGTGAGACCGACGAGTATGGCGATAAGCGCCAGCGAACCGAAGATCTGTTTCTTCATCGTATTTCTCCTGAATAGTGGGAAAATTATCATTTATAAATCTCCGGACGAAAAAAAGTCGATGGCTTGCTTGATCTCCTTTCGATAAATCGAACAATTTTCAACTTAAATTGAACGCAATCGTCGGCGCTTGCGGCATTCCATGAGCTGGTTTTCAATCGGTTCGCTCATCATGCTGCCACATAGCGTGACGCCAGCGCGCTTGACTCCAGATTGTTCTTGGAGTTCGCTCGCAAATGGAATTATAGTTCCAAGACGTAATTGTGCCACATTATATGTTGAAGCAAATCCAAGCGATTTTGGTTGTTCAAGCAGCGCCAAACGTTATCATCACAGTAAATTCTGAAAATTAGGCAAAATGAACACATTATTTATAAAATTAACCTGATTTTCGGATAGGTATTTTGCGTGACTTTAGGGTTCACCTTACTCCCCAACCCCCATACAATGGAGAGGGGATTTAGGGGTGAGGTGAAGCTATCCGAAACTCAGGTTAATTTATAAATTTCTCATCATTGGTCTGACCTGTCAATCAAGTCGTTAGCGAACGCTTCGATACCCGTGACTGTGATAACTGGAGCAAGCTTGCGGTGTTGCAACGTAACATCACCAGCGGCAGCCAGTTGAGCCGGACGCATAGATCGGATATGGGTTTGTCCGCCCGCGTCTAGAGCAATCGGGACTGTGGCAGGTGAGTTTCGTACACGGGTGCGAAAACCAGCCCCTGCGTCTTTAAGCTCTGGATACGATATAAGTATGCTGCGCCCGTCATGATCTGCCACGCAACATCGGTAACGTGACGGTTCGTCGATTCTTGCAAATACGAACCCTTCACCCACGCATTGAACGCGCCCATTGCGGGTCCACACCAAATTTGATAGTCAAGTTCGCGCCCCTGTTCGCCTGTGTTTGACCAGCGGGATGACAAACCGAGATACCAGCGGAAGATCAATGCCATCTTGCGCTTCGGATTGTTCTCAGCGCGCTGAATCTGGTCGGGGTCGCGTTCCATGAAATACGCCACGGTCTCGCGCCAGATCACTTCAATCGGACGCTTAAGGATGACTCTTTCCAGCTTCTCGCGCTCGGCTTCGGGGATCGCGTCAATCGATTCATATTCTCGATACAGTTCATAGAGCCGCTGTGCGCGCATCGGGAACATCGTGCCGCGCTTGAGCAATTGGACTTTGACGCCCATTTCGAACATATCGGCGGCGGGTGCCATCATCACATCTGCCATGTCCGCTTCGCTCAACAGTTTCTTGGTGTAAGGCGAAGCGCCTGCTTCAAGGCACGACTGATTGATCGAACCCGTCACCACATAAGCCGCGCCCATCATGAATGCCGCCAATGCCGATGAGGGGGTGCTGATTCCGCCTGCCGCGCCGACGCGCACGGGCGTCACAAATTGATGTTTCGCTTGAAGTTCGTTCCGTAAGCTGAGGATCGAGGGCAGGATCACGACGAGCGGACGGTTATCGGTGTGACCGCCAGAATCGGCTTCGACAGTCACATCATCCGCCATCGGCACGCGGCGCGCGATCTCCATTTGGGCTTCGGTGATCAATCCGGCGGCAACGAGCGGTTGCAGCAGCCGATCCGGCGCGGGTTCCATAAACTTTTGCGCGACTTCGCGGCGGGATACTTTGGCGATGATGCGGTTGCCGATCACGGCATTGCCCTGTGCATCAAGACTGAGACCGGCGGCGCGATAGCGGACGACATGCGGGGTGAGATCAAGAAAGGCGGACGCCTCGACGATCTTGACGCCGTACTGCAAAAATAACTCGACGGCTCCGCGTTCCATCGCTTCTTCACTCGGACTGTGGATCAGGTTGAAAGCGTAGGGTTCGCTCGTGAGCGCCGCTTGAACCTGCTGGATCGCCGCTTCTAGTCGCGTTCCCAGCACGCCCGCTGCACCGAAGGAACTCAACAATCCGGCGCGTCCCATTGTGGTGACGAGTTCGACGGAAGCAATCGCATTCGCCATCGCCCCGGTCGCATACGCCAACTTAACCCCATAAGCCTCGCGGAAAGTCACATCACCGAGCTGTTCGGGTCGCAGGGGGAGCGCCGTACCGACAAGCGTCAGCGTACCGTTCGCGGTTTCGTAGCCCTCGTTGGTGAAGCCGATCCGCCCATTCTGCTCGACCCCATACACAGGTTGATCAAGGCGGTTGAGGCAGTTCTTGATCCCAAGTTCGTCGTAAACCAGTGACTGTGGATTGCCGTGCCAGCCTCTACGCTGGATGCCAGATGTTCGAGCTTGGATGCCGTTGTCGGTTTGCGTGTTCTGCATGAGCTACTTTCTCAGCGATCTAGGGTACTGGTGATTCGCACACCCACATGCTTAAATTCATAAATCCGTAACGCATCTTTCCAGAGGCTCGCATCCGCGTGGATGATTACATCGTCGCCGCTGCGTTCGATCTGGGTGATATGCACTTCGACGGCGACGTATGGGCTGTCACTCAGGACTTGTCCGCGATATTTCCAGACCATCGTCTGGTTCTCCGCCAGTCCGAAACGTGGGGCGCGTAGTCCCTGACCAAGCCCCGCTTGCAGCGCATACGCTTGGATCGCTTGCATGATCGTTTCCAGCCCCAGCGATCCGGGCATCACCGGGTCTTGGTAGAAATGACAGGCGAAATACCAATCGCGTGGATCAACCTTGTTGGTCGCGTACACGTAGCCCTGTCCATGATTGCCGCCTTGCACATCGATGAGAACATCATCCAGAAAGGCAAGCTGACGCGAAGGCAAGGCGAGGGTTGATCCGCTGTGCGACGTGACAGCGCGATTGCCCGGCAGCCGGACGAGCGGCGCGGTCGGATGTGCCTCATGCCATTTTGCGGGCGGCTTACCGCGATCAAGCCCCGCCTGACTTGAAAGCGCCTGTTTTGTGAAGTAACCAAAGGTCGAGCTGCCAGCGTAGAACGACGCGCCATCCACCTGCATGTCAAAGGTGTATGTTTGCAGGATGATGCCCTGCAAAACGGTTGATGAGGTCAGTTCGACCCGGTTGACGAGCGTTTTGCCCCGCAAATCGACTTCACGGACAAATTGACCGGTGCCATCCAGATTGCGGAAGTAAAAATCGATATCAGGCGACGCGAAGGTGGGAGCCATATAAGCCGACAGGAATCCGCACGGCTGCAACGCCATTTCCATCAGCATGGAGTAAGGCGTGAACGGATAGCTGTTATCCCGATAAAACCACATGTCCGGCGGTACATCATACTCTGCCACCATGCTGCTGCCCGTTTTCGTCACCATCCGCACCGCGTCCACTTCAACGATGCGCGAAAACAGCATCAAATCGGTATTGGGAATGCGTGGGGTGCGTTTGTCGTCATAGATGGCATATTCGGCACCAAAACACGCTTTGACCGATCCTCTGGCAAATTGATCAATGCTGGCAGTGTCAAAAATGGCAGGACGCCGCGCTCGTTGCGGCGGCGGTTCGACGGCGAACGCGGCTGGCGCAGCGACGGTTGGATGGTCAACTTGCGCCTTCAGCAGCGCGCCGATCTCGCGCAGTCCCTTCATGCGGCTTTGCAATTGTGCGCTGTGATCGCGCGCCACTCCGCTGACAGGGGTTTGCGCTGTCTCTAGTACGGGCATGGGGCGTTGTGATCGCTGCCGACCGATGCGCCGTCGATTCTCCTCAGTGAGGATGACTTCCCGTACCGAATCGCCGCCGAGCGCGATGGTACGGAGCAAATGCTTTTGTTCGGTGACGGGAATGGACTGATCGTAGAGCGCGGCGAGATTCAGCGGGACGCGATGGCTCACCAGACGCGCCAACAGCTTCAAGAGCGCGGTGTGATCGTCAAGGCGCAGTTGATCAATCGCAACGGCGAGATGCGGCTGCTGTTGCGCGCGCAGCGTGTCGTTGATCCAACGGGTGCAGGTTGCTCCGGGTCCGAGTTCGATGAACACCCGCGCGCCATCTCGGTAGGCGTTGTGAATCAGGCGCGGGAAGTCGATCTGCTTGCACGTCATCCGCGAGATACTCCGCGCGACCAGATCGTTGTCCAGACGGAGCGGTTCGTAATCCGCCGCCGAATAGAACGTGATGTTCTCCTCGGTTGGGTGAACCGTCCGACTGTTCAGGCTATAGAGCGCCGCATATTCCGAGATCATCGCTTCGTTATGAATCACGGTTTCAAATGGGGCGCGCAGCGCCTCACAGCCCACCCGTGCGATGATGCGCTCACATGCCAGCGGATCACCCGCGATGACGACTTCGGTCGGCGTGTTGATATGGGTGAGGTAGACGCGCGTTTCGTGGGCGAGCTGCTCGATGACGGCGCTTGGAGACGCAGCGAGAACAAAGGACGCCCAAAAATCATTCTCAGCCTGCGGCGGCAGCCCCCACGCTTCACGCACAGCCTCTTTACGCCCGAACAAGCGCGATTGGAACAAGGGCGAGGCACGCAGCGCGGCACGGGCAGCCTCGGCGTCACGCCAGATGCCCAACGCCCACAACATGCTGCTTTCGCCCAAACTGTAGCCGAAGGTCATGTCCGGTTTGAGCCTGAACACCGCACGCAGAACGTGGGTATACATCGTCGAAAACAGAATGCCAGAAGTCATCATGGCGTTCTGGTCATCCATCAGTCGGGCGCGTGCCGCTCGCACCTGCCGACGATCAGGGGCAGAAAGAGCGCGCGGGTAGAGCAGGGTTTCGCCAATCTGATCCCCGACATCAGAACCGAGTGAATGGGCATGATCGAGCGCCGACGGAAACAGATGCAGCCAATCGCGCCCATGACCGGGATAGGTATTGAAGCCGCCCGGATACACAAAAGCAATTTCACCGGTTGCGCCAACCGGGTTCGCGCTAAAGGCGCTGCCAGCGGGGGTTTGCCAATCGCCGCCGCGCTCAAACGCTTGCGGAATGCCCGTGAGCGCCAATTGCAGTTCACGGCGCAGCATGTCGGGGCTGCGCGCGAGCATGACCGCCGCATAGCGTCCGCTGCCAAAGGCGGCGAATGTCCGTTGTGCCAGCACGGCGAACGGCTGATCGCTGTCAAGCTGTTGCAGGCGCTGGAGGAGTGTGTCGCGGTCATCGGCATCGACCGGGAACAGATACAGTCCTTTGTGCTTGAGATAAGCACTGCTCGCCTCGATGTTCGGCGTAAACCCTTCGGTCATCACGATCTGCGCGCACGTTCCATCATCGCCAAGACCGCTGATCACGGCGCAGCGTTTGACGTTCTGTGGACTAAACCATGTTTGTGACTCTTGCGGGACATAAAACGCGCTGTCCGTCCATTGCTGCGGCTGTTTTGGAGCTGACCAATGGGGTGTCGCCGGGATGAAACGCCGATCAAGACACAGCGCCGTCTTGATGAGGCTGGCGATACCCGCCGCCGCGCCCGTATGCCCGACCGTGGCTTTTACGCTCCCAAGCGCGGTGTGGGGGGTATCGCCGTTTTTGCGGTAGATGCGGGTCAGTCCATCAATTTCGGCTTCATCTTGTGCGGCGATTCCGCTGGCAGAGGCTTCGACATAGCCGACGGCGTTGGCTGTTAGCCCAGCGGCAGTCAGCGCGTGGTCGAGGGTCTGAGCAATGCTCGTCGCATCGCTTGCGGGATGCAAGGCGACACTTTCGATGATGGCATAGGTGTGCTGTCCCTGCGTCCGATCTGCCCGCTTGACGACCACCGCCCCCGCTCCCTCGCCTGCTTGCCAACCATTGGCGTGTTGGTCGAAACTCAGCGTCAGCGTGCCGCTGTTGAGCGGATGCTGTGCGCGGCGAAGCGTCACGTTTTCGACGCCAGCGGCAAGATCGACCGCGCCAATGACCACCGCATCGAGCGTCTCATCGGCAAGTAAATGCTGCGCGACTTGCAAGGCTTTATAGACGCTGTTTTCAGCCGATGACAGGGTGAAGGCAGCTCCAGAGAAATTCCAGAGCGCGTTCACACGGCTGGAAACGATGTTCCCAATGTAGCTGGTGTATTGGTTGACCTGTGCGGGTGGACTGATCGCGTCTTTGGCGATCTGCTCCAACGCCGTCAGATCGGCATCGAGTTCAATTCCCTGACGGGCGAGACTCGCTTTGATCTGCCAAGCGAGATCGAGGCGACTGCGGTATTGATGTAGGCTGAGTTCCGTCTCCAAGACGACGATCACCGCCACATTGCTGCCGTTCACCAATTGCGCATCCCGCACGGCGTTATCAGCAACCTTGAGCAAGAGGAGATGCTGCGGCGTTGGCTGATCGTCCTCACGGGGTGGGAACTTGAAGCGGAGAAAGTCGATCTCAAACGAGTCGATATACGCAGCTTGTGGCGCTTGATCCGTCAGCCCCTTCCAGCGGTTCGGCGGCAGCGGGATAAAGTGCTGCTCTCCGGCATACAAGGTTCGCGCGAAGGCTTCTAACCCATCACAACCGCCAAAATGGGCATCCATGCCAACGATTGCCAAACGGGCTGTTGGAGTCGGGACGTTGAGACGGGATTGGGACAGCGCAGGAGCGGGCGATTGCAGGATCAAGTGTGCGCTCACCCCGCCAAACCCGAATGCGTTCACGCCAGCGGTCTTGTCCGTCTCAAGCCAAGGCGTATTCCGGCGGACAATCTGCTCCGCGCCGAAACGCCCTGAGGATAGCGGGTGTTCGACGTCAATCGTCGCCGGAAGCTGGTTATGTTTCATACTCAAGATCACCTTGAGGACGCTGGCAAGCCCCGCCACCGTCAGCAGGTGTCCAAGATTTGCCTTCACCGCGCCAATGCGGGGCAACGTCGCGTTCGTGCTGAAAAACTCGTCCATCGAGTTCAATTCGGTCTTGTCGCCCAACGGCGTGCCGCTGGCATGACACTCGATATACTGCACGGTGCGCGGATCGACCCCTTGCGCATAAGCACGCTGAAACGCGAGGATTTGCCCGCGTGAGTTGGGCGTGAGCGGGTGCTTGCCGCGTCCATCGTTGGACAGCCCGATCCCACCGATAAGCGCATGGATCGTGTCGCCGTCGCGCAGCGCATCGCTGTAGCGTTTCAACACCAGCATCCCCGCGCCTTCACCGGAGATTAAGCCATCTGACTCGACATCGAGCGGACGACTCGCGCCCTGATCAGGGTAAGCGCCGAAGTGTGTGAAACCCATATTGACGAACAGCGGATCGGCGGCGCTCACCGCGCCTGTCAACATGAGATCGGCTTGCCCGCTTCGTAGGTAGTCGCAGCCTAAACTGATGGCGTACAGCGATGAAGCACATGCCGCGTCAATGCTGAAGGCGGTTCCCCCCAAACCCAGTCGCTCTGCGACGAGCGTTGTTGGCGAACGTAATGCCTCCGTTGGGGCGGTGTCCAGAGCAGGGAGAAGCCGGAAATCGTCGATGCCGATCAGCTCACCGATAGCGCGTTCTAGCACCGGCGTATAAATGGGGGCGATCTGTTTATGCGACTCTTGTGTTGGAAATGATAGGCTGCCAAGGATCAAACCACAGCGAGACAGGATATCGGGTTGGTTTAGATAGCCGCTGTGCCGTAATCCCTCCCGCGCGACGTACAGTGACCACCCGGACGGCTTGCCCAACGCCGCCAGATCAGCTTCTAGGCGTGCTTGGATGTACCCCCCGCGTAGTGAGTAGGTGGTGTCACGGTTGCGGCGCTGCGGATCGTAATACAATGCTGGGTCAGCGCCGAACTGCGTCGCGGTTGCGAAAGACGTGGTATTCACCCCATTGATGAGCTGCTGCCAGTATTCATCAGGGGTGGATGCGCCAGGAAATAAGCACGAGAAACCGATGATGGCGATTTTCTCGTGGTTTGTTTGGTTACTCATTGGTGAGCTTCCAAAAGCTGATTTTTTAAGAAGAGGTCATTCAAACGAAGGCTCATCGTGACTTCCAGATCATCGATCATGATGTAAATGCGTCCATCGTCGTCATGCAGGATAATGCTGGCTGTGACGTTGGTTTCGCTGTGAGAACGGACTTTCATGGTCACGAAAAACGACTGACCGAACACCCCGTGGCGATAATGTTGACCTTTGCCAGCCCGTAAGGGCAGACTGCCCATTTTGTAGAAGTGCCGCGACCAGATGCCGACACTTTGCAGACCAATATCCGCCATGAAATAGTTGAAGGCTTGAATCGGAAATTGTCCCTGATAGTGATCATCCGAGCGGGGCAAGATACAGCGCATCACCAGACCGCTCTCGTTGATATCGAGGACTTGCTCGACGCCCTGAAAGCTGACACCATGAAACAGGGTTCCATCCTGATAGAGCTGCGCTCCGGGGATCGCGGTCGCCAACGACGGCACAGGACTCGTCTCCAAGAAGGGCGCATCGGGAATGGTGGCGCGAAGGGTGATCTGGGTGCTGTAATGGAAACGCGGTTTGCCGTCGTGACTCTGGCTGCGTATCCGCGCGTCCATAACGATTTCGTCCGCGCTTTTGCTCACCTCTTTGAGTTCAAGCGTGTAGTCGTCTGCCAGCGTCTCATCAAAGATAATCCCTTTGAGGACGCGATAATTGTCAAAGCTAAAGAAACGATAGCCGCGATGAAGCCCTTCACAGGTGTTTGTCATCCACGACATCGCCGCGACCATTGGCAAGACGGCATGACTGTTGACCACATGATCCGCGAGAAACGGACTGTCCGCCAGCCGTAAGGTACGGCGCAGCGCGTAGGTCTTGAGATCGCCGGACGGTGGGGCAGGTTGCGGGCGGATGGCACTGCCGATGACAATCTGCACGGGGGAGTGGCTCGGCGCGTTCAGTTCATTCACCAGCATCTGCGTACCGACGTCAACGGGAATAACTTTGATGTTGAGCTTGTCGAAGTATTCACGGAGCTGTGGAGTCACCATGCCGCCATCCCAAGGACCCCAGTTGATCGAAACGACATGGCATTCCGGGTAGAGCTTATTGAAGCGGTACGCGGTCTTATTCAAAACCTCGTTGGCAATCGCGTAATCAGCTTGTCCAACATTGCCATAGAAACCGGCGACCGATGAGAACAAGACCAGATAACGCAGTGTATCAGCGGGGACGACAGCGAGTAAATTTTCCAGTCCCGCCACCTTTGCCGCGTACACATTTTCAAAATCCGCCGGAGTCTTATTCTCGATCAGCTTGTCCGCCAGATTACCTGCGCCGTGAAGAATGCCTGTAATCTGCCCAAAGCGCGCTGCCGTCGCCAGTCTTTCGCGCAGCGCAGTCGGGTCGGTGATGTCGGCGTCTAGGTAGAGCGCCGCTCCCCCCGCCTGTTGGACGGCATCGAGCGTCGCGCGAATCTCGCGCTGTGCCACGATCCCGTTGACCGTTTTCCCAATCTGAGCGGGGGTTACTTTTTCGCCGCGTGCCTGTGCATCCACGAGCGCGCGCCGCTTCAGATCGCTCTCGTCATGCACACCCTTAGCCCACGCGGGGTCATCCTGTAGGGGCGTGCGCCCTAACAGGATGAATTTACAGCGGAACTGACGCGCTAAAGCGATAACACACTGCGCGGTGATGCCTCTGGCACCCCCACTAACGAGAAACACGGTTGTCGATGTGATTTTCCCCATGCTTCTACTGTACTCCGTTGGGTTGTGCGACCAGGGTGGTTCTGCCCCGTGTGCCATACGCGACTTCGGTCAGCAGTCGATTGGGATCGTGCATTTCAGCTTGGATGTAGGCGGCGATCTGGTCGCCACTGGTGTTCGGATGGATATCGACGGCACGGCAGAACACGCTGTCCCATTCGAGACTGAGAGTCTTCACCAGTCCAAACAACCCTCCTGTGCTGACGCCGTAGTCCGCTTCGACCGACGTTCCGAGCGCACCATCAAGGCGAGTGAGTGCGATGAAACATGGGCGTGCGGTGATATTTGTGCGGGTGAGATGGGGTTTCAGATGCTTCGCCATCAGGAAAGCGAACTTCACCAGCGCCTTATCCGTCGCGTCGAACAGCGATCCTGTTCGTGGTGGACTGAGATGGATGAACGCGCTGATCTTCCCATAGCGGTCAGTGATCAGCGTCAGTGCCTTTTGTAGACTGTCTTCGCTCACGTCGTCAAGCTGCACGCGCGCCGCGCCGTTCAGTTGTGGGTTGGCGGGAATGAGCGTGTACGGCAAGCTGAGCGTGACCACCTGCCAGCCTTCCGCTGTCAGGGCTTTCGCTAGTGTGGCAGTTGCGATTGTGCCATCATCCGTCACCAGACAAACATCCCCCGAAACCGTGAATTCGAGGAAATCAGGGGCGGTCAATTGACGGAGTTGGACGACGTGGCGTTCGATCCCATTGGTGTTGAACGTCATCAAAGCCGGCAGCCCATCACTGATCGGGGCGGAAATGTCCTCCGCCACATCAACAATCAATGACCCTTCCGGGCTGCGGGCGGCGTCAAAAGGGGACGCCTGACGGCTCGCTACCTCCATGTAATCGACGATTTGCTGGAGCGTTCGCAGTTCGCCTAGTTCCTCTGGACTGAACTGGGGCAAGTGCGGGAAGGCTTCACGCATCGCGCCGAGAATTTCGACGCGCTTGATCGAGTCGATGCCGAGATCCGCTTCCATATCCATGCTCAGTTCGAGCATTTCGACCGGGTAGCCTGTCTTCTCATCGATGATACGCAGGAGCGCATCCGCGAGCAGCTTCAGGTTCTCAGCGTTGCCCGTTGCTGCGGGCGCTGCCGAAGGGGAAGCCACAGCGGGAGTCGGCGCTGCCACAGCCGGAACGGAAGCCACGGGAGTCGGCGGCGCGTGGTTGACCGCGATTGGCTCTGGCGCTGCTGCGGCGGGAGTCGGGACGGCATCGCCCATCGAACGAGACTGCATGTAATCGACAATTTGCTGGAGCGTCCGTAGTTCGCCCAGTTCTTCGGGGCTGAATTGGGGCAAGTGCGGGAAGGCTTCACGCATCGCGCCCAGAATTTCGACGCGCTTGATCGAGTCGATACCGAGATCCGCTTCCATATCCATGCTCAGTTCGAGCATTTCGACGGGATAGCCTGTCTTTTCATCGATAATGCGGAGCAGGGCGTCCGCCAACTGCTTCAAATGGGCGGCACTCGCTCCGTTGCTGGTCGGGGCAGGCGCTGGTCGGGTAGAAGCTGCCACAGCCATCGGAGCCGGTGGCGGCGGTGCCATTGGCGGCGCAGGGATGGGTTGAACGGTGTTCGCCGCGACGGTTGGAGGAGTTGCCACACGCATTGGAGCAGGGGGTATCGTCGGCGGCGCGGTGATGGGTTGGGCGTAATTCACGACGACGTTGGCTGCAAGCGGTGGCGCGATTATCGGTTGCAGCGGCGCTGCTTGAACGATTGATGGCGTCGGTTGAGCGGTCGGCAGGATGAGGGGTGCGCTCGGTTTGATCGCGCTCAACGCTTCCTGATCATTCGTGTGGGCTGCTTTCGGTGTGCTTCCGTTCATCGAAATCGGGGTGTGCGTCAGTCCGGCGTACTGTTGACCGATCATCGTCAGGAGGGATTTTGCCAATTCAGTTTGCTGCTGCATGTAGTGTTCGTGCATCCGCAGGGTTTCTGACTGGTATTGGTGGAAGCGCAGCATGTTCTGTGTGAGCGATTCGGCTGCACCGGGCGGGAGCGTTTGCGCGGCAAGCAGGGTTTGCTGCTGCTGCGTCAGCTCGAAGAAGATGCGGAAGTATTCGCTCTGGCTCTGCGAATACTGCTCATGGACACGCAGACTCTCACGCTGATGGTCACGGAAATGCGTGAGACTCTGTTCAAGCATCTGCAAGTTATTGGACATGTCAGGCTCTACTCGCGGTTCATCCGACGGGTTGGGGCGATCTTCGACCACAAGAGCGATGGAGGGTAACGCTGAAATTTCCGATTGGGCTGGAGTTTGAACGCTGAGCGATTCGGCTGCATCGGGCAGTCGCGTTTCCCGCTGAGGCGGCGCGTCAACGATGATCGTTAACGGTGTGGCAAGCGCGGTCTGATACGCGGCGCGCGTTTTGTCGCTGACGTAATTCGCGCCATTCAACATCACGCTCAAGCCTTTCTTTTTCACTGGGGGGTCAATAGGCAGCGCGTAGGCGTCAAGATCACTGAGTGCTAAGCCCAAAACTTGAAGCTGAACCACGGCTTCGCGGAATTGACGGTCGCTGTCTTTCTGGCGGCTGCCATTGAGTGCGATAGCCACGTGCGGACGATCCCCTAGAATATCCTTCACGAGATTGGTCAGCACATTGCGCGGACCGAATTCGACAAAGACCGTGCCACCAGCGGCATAGATATTCTCGATTTCATCCCGAAACAAGACCGGATTGAGGATGTGATCAGCGAGAATCGCTTGGATCGCGGTTGCATCCGTTGGATACACCGTGCCACTTGCGTTGCTAAAAACCGGGATGGTCGGTGTCTGGAACGCCGCGCCGTGAATCGCCTGGGCGAACGGCTTTTGCGCGTGTCCGACGAGCGGCGTATGGAAGGCTGCGGCAACCGACAGCGGGACGACCTTGAAGCCTTTCGCCGTCAGTGCTGTTTCAGCCGCCTTCACCGCATCGTGCGATCCAGCGACGACGACCTGTGTCCGTGAATTGCGGTTCGCCACCTGCACGCCGGAGAGTGCGGCAACTTCGCGCTCGATTGCCTCAACATCGCCCGTGACCGCCATCATTGTGCCTGCATCGAAATGGGGATCATTGGGCGGCGGTGCCATCGCTGCGCCGCGCGCTTTGACCAGCACCGCATAATCTTCATCCGTCAGCGCACCCGCTGCCCACAGCGCCGTCAATTCGCCAAAGCTGTGACCGGCGGTGAAGTTCGCGCGGAAACCTGCATTTCGCAGCACGCGGAACATGCCCGCGCTGACTGCACCGATGGCGGGTTGGGCATAGTCTGTGCTTTGCAGGGCAACTTCTTGCGCTTGTTTTTCGTCGGCGTCAAAGGCAGGACGCGGAAAGACCACACTCGACAGGGTGGGTTTGCCGTCACGCTTCATGAGGCTGTCGATCTGCGCGAACGATTGACGGACTTCGGGGAAGTTGAGCGCCAGTTCGCGTCCCATCTCCAGATACTGCGCGCCTTGCCCAGAGAACAGCGCCACGATCCGCCCGTTCACATTCATTCCACTGCGGCGGTAGAAGACCCCTTTCGGGTGCTGCCATGCTTCAGCGTCGGGACTTTTGTTGAACATTTCCTGTGCGACCTGTAACAGGGTCAGTGCTTCTGCCGCCGTCAGCGCGACGAAGCCAACGCGCACCGCTGCCATCGGTACCGCCGTTTCACGGGTTGCGCGCACGAGGTTTAGGAAATAGCCCGCGCCATCTTCAGACTGCAATCCATTCAGCGCGGCTGTCACCTGCTGGCGCAGTTGATCAAGATTGCCCGCATTCAGAATGACCGCTTGTGGCGTATTGTGAACGCGATATCTGGACTGATGATCGTTGCGATATTCTTCGAGGACGACGTGAAAATTCGTGCCGCCAAATCCAAACGAACTGACTCCCGCCCGCCGTAACGTGTCATCGGTCGGCTGCACCCAAGGGCGCGACTCCGTATTGATGTAGAACGCCGAGTTCGGGATGTCGAATTTAGGATTGGGTTGATCGACGTTCAAGGTCGGCGGCAGCACTTTATGATGGAGGGCGAGTGCCGTCTTGATCAGACCCGCAGCGCCCGCCGATGCCTTGGTGTGTCCGATTTGTGATTTGACGCTGCCCAACGCGATATGCTGCCGTTCCGTGTCATGCTGATTGAAGTAGCGCACGATGGTCGTGACCTCAGTCGTGTCACCAGCGATGGTGCCAGTCCCGTGCGCCTCGACCAGTCCAACCGTCGCGGGGGAGAAACCCGCATCTTCATAGGCGCGACGCAGGGCTTTTTCCTGTCCTTCACCACGCGGCGCGTAAATGCTCTTGAAACGACCATCGCTGGACGATCCCAAGCCCTTGATCACCGCATAAATGCGGTCGCCATCGCGTTCGGCATCTTCAAGGCGCTTCAAAACCATCATGCCAATGCCTTCACCGACCATCATCCCATCCGAGTCGGCGTCAAACGGGCGTGGGTTCGTGCCTTTGGAGAAGGCAGGGGTTTTGCTGAAACACAAATACGTGAAGATCGAGTTGTCGGTATCGACGCCGCCACTGATCATCATATCGGCGCGATGTTCCGTCAGCTCGCTCAGCGCCATCTTCAACGCTGCCATGGCGCTGGCGCACGCGGCATCGACGACGCAGTTTGTACCCCCCAAGTCAAAGCGGTTGGCAATGCGACCCGAAATGACGTTGCCGAGCATACCGGGAAAGCTGTTCTCCTCCCAGCGGACGTAAGCCAGTTTGATCCGCTCGATGATCATTGCGCGGTCAGCGTCGCTCACGCCATAGCTTTGCAACACTTCATCCCAAACGGGATACTGCAAGCGTGACACCAGCGGCGTAATGAGCTTCTGCCCCCCGCAAACGCCGAGGATGACCCCAGTACGCTCGCGGACGCTTTCCGCGCTCTGGATATAGCCGGCATCCGTCAACGCCTCTTTGGCGACCAGCAAGGATAGCATTTGCGAAACATCCGTCACTTCGAGAATGTTCGGCGGCAGCCCGAATTCCAATGGATCGAAATCAACATCCGGCAGAAAACCACCCCGCTTGCAGTAGGTTTTGTCCACGGCGGATGGATCAGGATCGTAGTAGTCCTCAATTTTCCAGCGAGAATCGGGAATATCAGTGATGCAGTTGACCTTGCCAATGATATTGTTCCAGAATTCTCGGAGATTATGCGCTTGTGGCATAATCGCGCCCATACCAATTATCGCAATTGGGTTATGCCGCAGTTGAACGCTCAGACTTGGCATCAAGTAAAACTTTCTCACCTAACTGACATTGTGAACCATCCGGAAAACATCGTTCATCTCAAACTCGATGGCTGGAGTTTGACAGAGGTAAACAAATTATGCCTTATGGAAAGCCGAAAACAAGGTCAAGTGATGCAGCCGTCATCCGGCTCGGATGGGGATTAAGCGGCGGGCTTGTCGTTTGGCAAGCCACACATCTTCTTGTTCTGTTTTGGTTCTCCCTATAGATAACTAAAACGCCAAACTTGACGTAAGTTACGCTGCGATCAATGACTGAGAGGACGCGCAGCGAAGATAGGTTAAAGCGAACGACAGAGCGGTTGCGCGCCGAGTCGGTTTCTGGATGCTAAGGGTTGAATACGTGCAGTTGCATGGATAAAGTTGGCGCCGATGTGACCAGTGCAGCGCGCAGGTGTGGCGTCGGAGAAAAGCTGACAATTGACCACTGTGTTCCATCATTGGCGAGGAACGACGTGCTGTCTGCGGGAATGGGTGTATTGAGACCGTCAAACTTCAATCCTATCCCGCGCGCTTTGAGATATGCCTCTTTACGTGTCCATAAGTCGAAGAAAAGCTGCCGCTGTTCATCCGACCCATACATTTCAAGCTGCATCACTTCATGGGTTGTGAAAAACGTGTGCGCTATCGTCATGATGTCGATTTCGCGCCGTGTGTCCTCGATGTCAATGCCAACGGCGTGATCCCAAGCAAACGCGCACAGCATCGCATCGTTTACGTGGGCGAGATTGAATTGTAAGCGACTGTCAGAAATGTAGGGCTTCCCATGTTCACCATCGTTGATGGTGATCTGTTCCGGCGGTTGTTCAAGGTATTGGCTCAACAGCAAGCGAAGCTGACCCCGCGCGGCGATGAAACGCTGACGGTGGAGCGGTTGGCGAAAACGCTCCGCGCGCGCGCGTTCGTACACCGAGAGCAGCGTCAGATAATGAGGGAGCTGTTCCGGTGCATTATCAAGCGCCGAATGCCACACGGCAATATCTGTGGAGCTTAATTCATTCATCACGTGAATGTTATCATCGATACGATGGATTTTCGATAAAGGCGGCAGCAACGGAGTGCGTGTTGTTTGAAAAGCGCGCGATAAGCACGCGTGGCGCATTTGATGCAAGGATATCTAACCTGAGGGTGGGGCATAAATCCTTGTGAGCTATTGCCGCCTCTTTATGCCCTACTCAAAATGACTTGTCAATACCAGAAGGCATAGTGTAAAACAGGCTTGAGAGGGAATTATGCCCCACCCTCAGGTAACCGATGGAACGCTGCCCGCCGTCGATCTTCGGATGCCCACCGTCCCGCTCATTTTGCAGCCCGAAACCAGCGGATCGTATGGCGGCACGCTGGTTATCCTTGACCGCACCCTATTGAGGTTCAATCCGGCGAGCGGCACGTCCGAAAGCGCGCTCACCAATGCCATTGGCTACGAACCGCTTATGCGTTGGGACTCCAACTGGCTGCGCCCGCAAGAAAATCTCGTCCAGTCGATCAATGTGAGCGATGATGCGACCACCTACACGTTGAATTTGCGTGAAGGTGTGCGCTGGTCGGATGGCGTCCCATTCAACGCAGACGATGTACTGTTTGCCTATGATTCCGTGCTGAGAAATACGGAGCTGCGTGCTGGCTTCTCGGCTCCTCCGCTCTGGCTGCGCAGCGGCAGCGAACCCGTACAGATGGAAAAAGTAGACGACTACACGGTAATCATGCGGTTCGCATTTCCGAACGGTTTGTTCTTGCAGCGGCTTGCCAATCGGGACGGATCGCTTTTGACGCGCTATCCCAAACACTACCTTCAGCAGTTTCACCGCGATTTCAATCCTGAGGTGGATGCACTGGTCGCCAGTTCGGGTTTTGATACGTGGGTGAGCCTGTTCAACAGCAAATCCGCGTTTGAGAGTATCGATCTGCCCGTCCTCACCGCGTGGCATGTGAGCGAACTAACCGACACTACCATGACCGCACAGCGCAATCCATATTACTGGAAAATCGACAGCGACTTCAACCAACTTCCCTATATCGACACCGTGCAACTTCGTGCCATCGTGAGTGCAGAGGAGTACGCGACCGCCGTCGCGCCTGTCGAAGATGAAGCACTGCTGTTCATGGGAACAAATTTCCGTGACTTCGATCTGATGGAAACAGCGGAGTTGAACGCGGTTCGGATGATTTCGTCCAATTCAACCGCCGCAGCAATCCTCTTGAACCTCAATCATCCCGATCCGACACTGAATGCCGCGTTCAACAACCGCGATTTCCGTATCGCGCTGTCGCACGCCATGAACCGTCAGCGGCTGATTGACGACCTCTTTGGAGCTGTTGGTCAGGCATATCAGGTTGCGCCGCGCCCCGAATCGCCGTTCTTCAATGAGCAGATGGCGCATCAATATACGGAATACGATGTCGATCTCGCCAATCAAATGCTCGATGCGGCAGGCTATGCAGCGCGTGATGCTGAAGGCTACCGTCTCAGCCCCGACGGCATCCGAATTCACTTCGTCCTGCCGATTTCGCAGAATTCGGTGCGAAACTTTCAAATCCTTGAGCGGATCGCGCAAGACTGGCAGGCAGTGGGAATCGATGCTGTTGCTCAGTCGCTCGACCAACCGAGTTTGGAAGCCTATCGGCAGCTCGTGGCGGGCGGAGCGCACGATACCTTTACTGCGGAAGGGGTTGGCGGACTGGACGTGATCGTGCAACCGTCGTTCTACTTCCCGTTTCATCCGTTTGGCGCTCCCTATGCGCGGGGATGGGCAAACTGGAATCTCGCCCAACCGCTGGGAACACCGATTGAGCCGCCAGACTCAATCAAGCGTCAAATGGAACTGTATACCCAAATTCAAGCCACCATTGATCCTGACCAGCAAGCGGCGCTCATGACGGAACTGCTGCAAATCGCTGCCGATGAATTCCTCGTGATTGGGACGGTACTCGACCCCGATCAGCAGATGATGGTCAGCAATAGTCTGCATAACACGCCGTCGCTGATCCCCGCTGGCTTCGATTTCCCCATGCCAGCCGGTAGCAACCCAGCCCAGTACTTTATCGGTCAATAGGGAAAAATCATGCGCGCGTTTTTCAACAGCCTATCCCTCAAAATCGGCGGCATCATTGTCTTGGTCGAAGTTATCGCTCTGACGATTGCGGGCATCATCTACCTGAATAACTTCTCCGCTCAGGTCGATACGCGCCGTGAATCAACGGTCAGCTTGCCCGCCAAGCTGATGAATGCGGGCTTGCTTGACCTCAATGCCATCAATAACGCCGATACGATGCGCGAATTGATTGGTGAGGACGTGCGGAACGCGCAGGTCGCGGCGATCAATCAAGTCGTGTTTTTCTCGTCCAACCCGGACGACATCGGCAAGGCGATTCAGGAGATTGACGGCATCAACCTTGAAGCATTCAACCAGAGCGTGACGGCGGTCGATCAAGTCCTGATTCAAAATCAGGACACATTGACCTACGTCGCGCCCGTCTTTGCTGCCGATGGGCGCACGCCGCGCTTCTATGTGTATATCGAGGTGAGTAACGCCGAAGCAATCGCGCAGAAATCCGCGATTGCCCAATTGTTCATCTTGGGAACGCTGATGACCGTCGCGGCGACCTCGGTCATCATTTTCTTCTCGTTCAATATCACCGTCCTACGCCGCATTCTCGATGTGGTGGGAACCTTGAAGCGGGTCGAAGACGGCGATTTGTCGGCTCGTGTGAACGAGCGCGCCTCGAAAGATGAAATCGGTCAGCTTCAACTCAGCGTGAACTCGATGGCGTCCCGGTTGCAAAATCTGGTCGAGGGTTTGGAAGAGCGCGTTACAGCGCGCACGCGCGATCTCGCTGTCGTTGCCGATGTATCGCTGCGCATCACCACCATTCTCGACAATGCCAAACTGCTCAAGGAAATTGTGACCCAAACCGCGCAAGGGTTCACGCTCTATCATGTTTCGATCTTTCTGTTCGATGAAGAAACACGCCGACTGCGCTATGAAGCGGGCAACGGCGACGTTGGGGAAATCCTGAAAGCCGAACACAAGTCGTTCACGTTGAACGATGCGGTGGGACTTGTCCCCCTGGCGGCACAACGGCGGAAAGCCGTCGTGGTCAACGATGTGACGCGCGACCCGAATCACTTCAAGAATGCCCATCTGCCCCACACGCGCTCCGAAGCCACGCTGCCGATCATCGTAGCGGGCGAACTGATCGGCGTTCTCGATTTGCAATCCGAACAGGTTGACCGCTTCAAAGACGACGACCTGCGCATCATGACCCTGCTTGCCGAGCAAATCGGTATCGCGGTGCAGAACGCGCGCTTATACGCCAACCAAGTCAAGGTCGCGGACAAACTGCAAGCCTTGGACAACATGAAGAGCCAGTTCCTTGCCAGTATGAGCCATGAACTGCGCACACCGTTGAATGCCATCTTGAACTTCGCGCGTTTCATTCTCATGGGGTTGTTCGGCGCGACGACGGACAAACAGCGTGACGGGTTGGAAAAAATCATCAGCAGCGCGGAACATCTGCTTTCGTTAATCAACGATGTGTTGGACGTGACCAAGATTGAATCGGGGATGCTTCAGCTCTTGGTCGAGGACGATGTAAATCTAGAGACCGAACTGCGTTCCGTCATTTCAACTGCCGAATCCCTGGTGAGCAGCAAGCCCATTCAACTGATCCAAGACATTGATGATGATCTGCCGCTCTTAGTTGGTGACCGACGGCGTATCCGTCAAATTCTGCTGAACGTGATCTCGAACGCCTGCAAATTCACGGAGTCTGGCACCATCACCATCAGCGCCAATACGCGCGGGGACGAAATCATGTTCGCCGTGATCGACACGGGTCTAGGCATTGCCGCCGATGACCTCGACATCATCTTCGAGCCGTTCCAGCAAACGGAGCATGGTATCAAACACGCGGGTGGAACGGGATTGGGACTGCCGATCTCGAAAAAACTGGTCGAAGCACACGAGGGACGGTTGTGGGTCGAATCAGAAGTTGGCGAAGGCTCCAGCTTCTACGTAACGCTGCCCATCGAACCGCTGCGCTTGCTCGAAAAACTCCAAATCGTACGGGAGAAGGTCTAAATGTTCGATCAATTTAGCTACCTATACGTCGAAGACGATCCACTCAGCCGTGAAATCATGGACGTAGTCATGAAATCAATCATGATGGTCAAGTCCTTCGTCATGTTCGAGAACAGCGCCAATTTCATGGCGCGGCTCGAGGCGCTGCCGCAACCACCGGACTTCATCTTGCTGGATATTCACATCGAACCCCATTCAGGCTTTGATCTGCTCGATATGATCCGCGCGAATGGGGCGTATGCCAATGCAAGCATTGTCGCGCTGACTGCCAGCGTGATGAACCAAGAAGTCGAACAGCTTAAACACAGTGGTTTTGACGGCGCGATTGCCAAACCCGTTGATGTGCGGGTCTTTCCCGATCTGATGCGGCAGATTATCAATGGCGAATCGGTTTGGTATATCGCCTAATGGATTTTACTCAAAGGAAAGGTGTGTTATGAGCAAAGCTCAAGTCCTGATCGTCGATGATAATGAACTGAACAGCGAAATTCTGGCTACGCTGGTAGAGAACAGTAATCTTGAGCTTGAGGCGCTTCGACTCTCGTTGCCGAGCAAGATTCCGGCTGCACTGAAAGCGATGAGCAATCTGCGGGTGATTTTCCTAGACTTGGAACTGCCTAACTACAATGGCTACCAAATTCTTGAGGAACTGCGCGCGAATGCCGCACTCGCCAGCGTGCCGATTATCGCCTACACCGTTCACACCAATCAGATCGAGACGATTCGCCAAGCAGGCTTCGACGGCTTCCTCGCCAAACCCTTAAATCCGCGCCGCTTTCCCGACCAGATCAAACGGATTCTGGGCGGGAAAGCCGTTTGGGAACTGGACTAGATCGGCTTGCCGCGCCGATATCGAATCCAAACAGGATTTGATGTGCGCGACGGCGCGGTCATTCCGCCGGTTTCAGCCGCCGTCGTGATTGACTGATGTGATATAAAGGCGCATGTTCAAAACGAGTTCCTAGAGGGGCGCTGCGCGCTGATAAGCGGCAAGCCCCTCATCAAATGACCCGTTTCTGGACATGCGCTAAGTGTTTAACGCGCCCCACATGCCTGCAAACAGGCTTGCATATGTCCGCGCGCTTCCGCCGCGATCACGGCACAGTGTTCAACGCTGTACGCCTTCGCGCCGATGATTTCGAGGTTGACGGGTCCCGCATAGCCATGCTCGTGCAGGACGCGGATGTAACCGAGCAGGTCGATATCGCCCCGTCCGTTGGTCTGATCTTCTGGCTTGCCGGGATTTTGCTGCCGCCCCTTGCAATCGCGGATATGAATGTGCTTGACGCGCGCGACGACTGCCTTGAGCGCCTCGACGGTATCCTCACCCGCGCGGTGGACGTGCGACGGATCCATGTCGATGCCGAAAGCGGGGCTGGTGATGGCGGACATGATCTTGAGCGTGGTCGCAGTGTTATAGACGCTGGCACCGACGTGCGCCTTAACGCATAGGGTCACGCCATAGCGTTCTGCCATTTTCGTGAGATCGCCCAAGACATCGATTGTCCATTGCAAGCTGGCTTCATCGTCCGACTTGCCGCCGGGTCCACAATTGATGATCGGAACGCCCAATTCGACGGCTGCTTGCATGGCTTTTTCCATCAGCGCCGCGCCTTGATGCGGTTGCTCCATCGCCAGCAGTTCTAGTCCATAGGTCTGCGCCAACGCTTTAATCGGCGCGACCAGCTCCTGCCAGCGGTCGAGTACCAGATGTTCGCTCATGCCGTCAATTGCCGACAGCTCGATGCCGTCGTAGCCCGCCAGCGCCAGATATTTGAAGGCAGTTTCCAGATCGTAACCGCCAAATAAGACCGAATTCGCGCCCAGTTTCATCGCATTTTATCCTTTAACATAAACAATCGTCTCATTTTCAAGCGACTCAATCGCGGCAGCGAGAACTTTTTGGGCAGCCAGCGCATCGGCGGCATGACCGTCGATAGCGTCCGGTGCTGTGCCGTCCGTCACCTGCTGCAAAAAGGCATGGATGCGGTCAGCGAACGTCGCCTCGAAGGTGTGGAAACCGCCGAAAGCCGGGTCGCTGTAGACCGTCTTTTCGAGGTTGCCCGCCGGATACAGTGTCAATTCGCGCCACATATCTTCCAAGACGAAGCGCCCACCTGTTCCGGCGACCTCGCAGCGTTCCATTGGGTGTCCGCGTTCAATGTCGTAGCTGCCCGTTAGATGCCCGACGACGCCGTTCTTGAAGCGAAAATTGAACTGTGCCGTTGACCAGATCGCGCGTCCCGGCGCTTTGGTGGCGAAGCACTGTACCGCCTCGATATCACCGCAAAAGTAGCGCATCACGTCCACTGTGTGCGGGTGCAGCGATTTGATGTGAAAGTAGGGCGAACTTTCCGCCGGATTCATGATCCACATGCTCATATTGACGAACAGCAGATGCCCCAGCCGCCCCTCATCAAGCCACTTTTTCGCCAAGCGCGCCGCGGGGGTGAAGCGATGGTTGAGATTGACGCCGTAGCAAACGCCTTTTTCGCGGGCTTTCATGACCATTTGCTCGGCATGTTCGATCACGTTACAGATCGGCTTTTCGCCCAAGACGTTGCAGCCAAATTCGAGCGCCTGCATCGTCGGTTCGTAGTGATCGCTGCCGTTTTCATACCCGCTGGTCGTGACGCTGCACAGGTCGGGCGACAGGGCATTGAGCATCGTCTGTAGATCGTAGAAGGCGGGGACGCCCAGTCGTTGTGCGGTTGCATCGGCGCGTTCGGAATTCCGGTCGCAGACGCCGACGAGTTCCGCCAGCGGATCGCGCTTGTAGATGTCCGAATGCAGGTTGCCAATCGCCCCCAAACCGATGACGGCGGCGCGCAGAGTCATGATCCCTCCGGTATTTCGTAGTCATACTCACGCATGAAGGGTTCGAGAAAATCGTAATAATTCACGCCCGTGTCCTGTTTCCAACGATTCACGCTATCTGGGCGCGTGATGATGCGCGCCAATGGGATGTCAAGGAAGGACTCCAAACGTTTCAGGGTTTCTTCCTGCTTCAAGACGAAATCCTCGAAGCGCACATCGATCCAATGCGCGGGGCGCGGCGTGGCATGGAGGAGATCATATTGGTATTTCCACGATATCGCGCGCTGTAAGCGCACATCGTCGGTTACGGGGGACGGCACGCCGAAATCCTGCAAGTTATCGGTGATGTGCCGATTCAGAATACAGTCGCGCGGGTTGCGCACCCAGAAAATGTAGCGCACATCCGGGTACAGCCGCCTGATCCACGGATAAACGAGTGTGGTCTCTGGAATCTTCCAGCCTTTATGCTCCGCGTCGTTGTCCAGCACCGATTCGAGGTAAGAGGCGATCAATGTGCTGAACTCACGCGGAATATCCATGGTGTGCAGCGCGCTGAAATCCCATGTGAGATCGGCATTCCAGCGCACATACGTTGCCATGATGCGGCAGGCTTCGTACATCGCCTGGGGCGGCATGAGATCGCCAGATGGGTTGAGCAGCGCGCCCATATAGACGCCACTGCCATACAGGGTATGCGAAATCGCGCGCGTGCCAGAATGTCCGCGCCCAATAATCGTGATCATCGACATAATTATAGGTCTATGACCTTTCCAGTGTCCCACGATTCAATCGCCGCTTCGATGATCGTCTGCACCTTCAGCGCGTCCGCGCCGGAGGCATCGATCTGATCCGGCGCGACGCCTTGTTGATTCTGCTCGATCCATTTGCCGATGCGAGAATCGAATGTTTCTGTCCAGTTCTTCATCCCGCCGAGATAATCGTAGGTTTCGATTTCTTTCGACCAGCGCGGATAGAATTCCAGATGTTCGCAGGCATCGCGCAGGACAAACCGCGCGTCAGTGCCGACGACTTCGAGCGTCTCTAGCCCATACGTGCCGCCCGCATCGTAACTGCCGGTCAGGTGTCCGATGATGCCGTTTTCATACAGCAGATTGACCTGAACATTCGACCAAATCTTGCGCCCGTGTCCCTTTTTGAAAAACGCCTGTACCTTCGTCACTTCCGAACCCGCGAAATAGCGCATCACATCGAGTGAGTGAGGATGGAGCGCGCGCATATGAAAGTGGGGGGCGCTTTCGTTCGGGTTGTTGATCCACATGGTCATATTGATGATGTTGATTTCACCGAGCCGTCCCGCTTGTATCCATTCTTTGGCATACAGCGCCGCCGGGGTGAAGCGGTGATTCAGATTGACGCCGTAGCGTAGATTTTTCTCTTGCGCCAATGCCACCATTTCGCGCGCTTTGGCGAGATCGTTGGAAATCGGTTTTTCGCCCAAGACCGGGATGCCCGCCCGCAGCAGTTCCATCGTTGGCGTGTAATGATCGCCGCCGTTTTCGACTCCGGCGGTCGCCATACTCACCATGTCAATTTGGATGCCGCTGGCGAGCATGTCCTGAACCGAATAGAAGCCCTGACAGCCGTATTTTTCCGCCGCCACGTCAGAACGCTCGTGGATGATGTCACACACCGCGACGATCTCGGTATCGTGATGCGCGTGATAGATGCGCCCATGAATGCTGCCGATGTTGCCCAAACCCACAATCGCTACTCTTAAGGTCATGAAAAACGCTCCAAAATAGTCCGCAAATGACGAACCTTTTTACCTATCATCGCTTCGCTTCTCCCCGCTTGCGCGGGTGAGCAGTCTCGTAATTATGCTTTCTTGTTCGCTTGCAGGCGCGCCGCTTGTTTCGGGTCGCCAATATGCAGTGTATCATACGCTTCTTGCGCTGTCTTGAAGCCACGATCCCACCCTTCGACTCGATGCCATGCGCCCTGCGTGAGCATCGGATTTTCGAGTCCCGTCTCGGCGGTGCGCTTGGCGATCCATGCGTCCATACAGCCGCGCAGATACGCGACGACTTCGGGACGCTGCTCCGCGACGTTGTGATTTTCCGCCGGGTCTGCGATCAGATTGTACAGTTCGATTTCGGGCTTGAAGTGAAAATCGGGTTCGAGCGCGATGATCAGTTTCCATTCGGGGGTGCGCCAACCGTGCTTGCGCATCCACGTACATTCGGTGATATAGAACGAACTCTCATGCGACGGCACCTCGCCGCGAATCATCGGCAGCAAGCTGCGCCCGTTGAAGCGCAGGTCGGACGCCCACTTGATTTTATCCTGTGGCAGATCAGCCAGTTCGAGCAGGGTGGGCATCAAGTCCATATGCTGCGTGTAACCCTTGACGCGCGTACCTTGCGGCAGCTTGGCAGGGTAGCGGATGATCTGCGGCACATACAGCACCGTGTCATACATGCCGTGATGGTCGAACCAGCATTCGTGATCGTAGAGCGTTTCGCCGTGATCGCCGTTGATGACCACGATGGTGTCTTCGAGGATGCCGAGCGATTGCAGCGTCGTGAAGATCGTCTGGATGCACGCATCCATGTAGGCGACAGCGCCGTCGTACTGCGCGATGATGTAGTCTTTGTCGCTGATGCCCGGCGGCATCCAGGTCGCAAAGAAATCGCGGAACGGCTTGAAGTTCATCACGGGTTCCATCGACTTGTTTTTCGGGTCGCGCTCGTTGCCGTGATAAAACATCCGGTCAAAGGGTTCTGGCGGCAGGTACGGCGCATGAGGATCCATGTGCCGCAGCATCATGAAGAACGGCTTACGGCGCTTCGCCAGCCGCTTCAGTTCCGGGATCGTCACTTTGTTCAGTTCGTTCGCCTTCGGGCTGCGCCCTTCGTTCCAGCTTCCCCACGCGGGATAATCGAGGTACTTGTCGAATCCGCGCGAACTCGGGTTCTCGCTGAAGCCGACGCAGGTCGTCTCATAGCCGAAATCGCGCATAACTTCTGGCAGCGTATTGACTTCAGGGCGCAACCCGCCCTGATGGCGCAGCCCGACCACCTGCGTATTGAAACAGTCCATCCCGGTCAGCATCGAGGCATAGGCGGAGGTTGTCGGGATGCTCGGACTGTACGTCCGCTCGAACGTCACGCCCTGCGTTGCAAATTTGTCGATGTTTGGCGTTGTCAATCGATGATAGCCGTAACCGCTCACATGATCTGCCCGCAGCGAGTCGATGGCGATCAATAAAATATTGGGTTTGCGAGGCACGATTTCCACTCCCTTTGAAAGTGAAGCTCAATCTACAGATGAATTTTGAACGTTTTTAGGATGCTCGAATAGGACTCTAAACGCGCTTGTTTTGCTTAGTTTGAACGACCAAATCAGATTATAAAGTGGGCGATTCATTTGCGCAAACGGTTGCGTTTTCACGAAATACGCTTAGACTTCGGGTTGATGTAACGTTTGCGTTTTCACAAAACGCGATTATACTGTTCGTTGACGCAAACGTTTGCGTTGATCACGACAAACATTTTTAACGCTTTCAATGACGATGCGTTCGGGTCAGGCGCAGGGTTGAGTTCAAGAATTTGCTCGTTTTTGCAAGGGATTGTTGATTGTGGTCACGATTAAAGATGTTGCGAAGCGAGCATCCGTCGCGGTTTCGACCGCTTCGCGGATCCTCTCCAACTCGACCACCGAAAAATTCTCGGAAGCGACGCAAACGCGGGTGCTGCGCGCTAGCCTTGAACTTGGCTATCGAGTGAATTTCGCCGCCCGCGCGTTGGCGTCGGGCGAAACGCGCATCATCGCGTCAGTGTTCCCGCGCATTTACGATACGCCCTTCACTGCACTCGCCTCACTGCAAATCCTGTCCGGCATTGAAGCCTTTTGCAGCGAAAATGGCTACCACACCTTGCTCAGTTCGCCGCGTATCATTGACGGTCAGGTCGATTCCGGCTTCGTCAATATGCTGGCGAGCGGCTATCCCGATGGCATGATCATTGACAGCCATTTTCAGATCGACCCGATCATGGCGGTCGTCGAGCAATTCGGCATTCCGACTATCGCGCTCGGTTATTCATCGCATCCGTACCGCCTGCAAAGTGATAATTTTCTGGGCGGCGAGCTGATCATGCAGCACATCTTGGAACTGGGACACCGCCAGATCGGCATCATCGCGCTGCCCGATGGCGTCAGCCCGGCGGCGGATCAACGCCTCATGGGGATGCGCGTGATCACCGATGCGGTTGGTCTTGATTTCGCGTCGTTCCCCCGTGTCAACGGTAATTTCTCGTCGGACAGCGGCGCGACAGCAGCGGCGGCATTGGTGGCGGCGCAGCCCGAATTGACGGCGATACTGGCGATCAACGACCGGATGGCAATGGGCGCAATCCTTCAGCTTCAAGCGTTGAACTACCCGATTCCGGAACGATTGAGCGTCACTGGGTTCGACGATTTGCCCCGTGCCAGCGAGTTCAACCCGTCGATTACCACGATCAACCAGCAGCTTGCCAGTTGGGGTAAATTGTCAATGCAACTGCTGCTCGATGTGATGGCAGGTCAACAGCCAGAACCGCTGGTCGTCCAACCGCGATTGGTCATACGAAAATCGACCGCGCGCTGCCCCACCCATAATTAACGCGGGGCAGCGCCGAAAAAATGCGTCACCCAACTTTGTGAACAGGAGCGAAAAATTCAGAACGACGCTCTTGGGATGTAAGTTTCAATATATGAAAGAGGTGTTTCAGATGGTCAGGAAATTACTGTTTCTTCTATCGTTGGTGCTGATGGTGGTGCCAACATCCGTCGGGTTCGCTCAAGAACCACAAGGGCTGCCCGTCACCGTGCCGCGCGAGCAATTGTTCGTGCTGGATCAGATTTTCCGCTATGGCGTCGCGGGCAATTATAATATGTGGGCACCGGGCGCGGTCACGCCGCACCGTCACGCCCTGATGAGCGAGACGTTCTGGTATCGTGATCAGGAAACGGGCGAACGCATCTACGGTCTTGCGACCTCCGATCCGATCTACAATGACGATTACACCCAGATGAACGTTGACCTGCGCGATAGCATCTATTGGAGCGATGGCGTTCAGTTCACCGCCGATGATGTGGTGTTCACCGTCGAAACGCTGGTGGCGACGCCCGGTCTGACCGAAAGCGGCTGGGGCGCACAGTTCAACCAGTTTCTCGCCTCGGTCGAGAAAACGGGCGATTTCGGCGTGCAATTCAACCTCAGCACCGCCAACCCACGCTTCCATACGCTGTTCGAGACGCGCTGGAACGGCATGTATATCATGCCGAAGCATGTCTACGAGAACATTGCTGATCTGACGACCTATGTTGACGAGAACCCAATCGTACTGGGCAATTACATTCCGATTGAGTTTGATCCGAATGGCTTCTGGGAACTGTTCCAGCGCCGTGCTGACCCCGAACGGTCGGTCGCGGGTGTGATCACGGGCAACGTCGGTCCTGAATACGTGTTGAGTATTTTCTACGGCGATAACGCCCGCAAGGCAATCGCCATGTCGCGCGGCGAACTGGATACCTACTTCGATGCTGATATCGAAGCCTTCCAGACAACGTTGGAGACCACCCCAACGGCGCGTTCGTGGTACACCGAATTTCCGTGGGCATACCCGAACGAAAATGACGACCGTCACTTCTTCTTCAACTACGAGTTCGACCCAGTACTGCAAAACAAAGACGTGCGTTGGGCATTGGCGCTCTCGCTCAACATCGTCGAGCTTCAGACCGAATACATTGGTGGCGTCGCTAAAGTGAGTGCGCTGCCGATCACGCCAACCGCGCCACTGCGGACACTGTACTACGAGCCGCTCGAAGACTGGCTGATCAACCTGCAAATCGAGATCGAACCGGGAACGATGTACAACCCCTACGATCCGACCGTCCCCGATCAAATCGCGGCTTGGGCAGAAGAACAAGGTTACACTGTCCCCGGCGAACCGCGCGAAGTCTTCGGCAGCGGTTGGTGGAATTTTGCGCCCGATGTCGCTGAACGGCTGCTGCTTGACAACGGCTTCACGCGCGATGGCAGTGACAATTGGCTGAAACCTGACGGTCAGCCGTGGACGCTCGATCTGCAATCGCCGCCCGACGAAAACGACGCCTTCCGCATGGCGACCGCAGCGGCGGACATGTGGTCGGACTTCGGGATCGATGTCAACCTGCAAGGGTTGGAACGCAATTCGTGGGATCAGAACCGCTATACGGGTCAGTACGGACTGTCAACGATGTGGCAAAGTTTTGCGCTGACCGATGGCGACATGTGGCCCCAAATGCAGCAGCTGCACTCGCGCTACTACGTTGCCAACGGTGATGATGCGCGCACCTCGGGTGGCGGTTGGCTGAACACCACCCGTCTGCAAGACCCGCAGATCGACGCCATGATCGACGAAATGGCGACGCTCCTGCCGGGTTCGGATGAGAGCGTGGCACTGAACCGTGAATTCCTCCAATATTGGACGGAAAACATGCTCAGTCTCCCAGTCATCGGCTTCAAGAAGTTCGTCACTTGGGACGAGCGCTACTGGACGGGCTTCCCGACCTCGGAAGACCCGAACTATATGCCGCTGTACTGGTTCCAAGCGGGCAAGTTCGCCATTCAAAATCTGACTCCGATGGGCGCAAGCTAATTCGAGTTATCGCCCCACCCGCAACGTCGGCATTTCCGTGAGGGAGATGAAATAATGCGGGTAGGGCAATTCATGTCAATAGGGGCGAATCTGCGGGTTCGCCCCCTTAAACGCAATTCATAAAAGTTAAGGTTTTCACTGTGACCCTATTGAAAGAATTTATCCTGCCGCGTTTGATACAGTGGGTGGTCGTCATCTTCATCGGCGTGACGATTACCTTTCTCATCCCGCGCCTGTCTCCAGTCAATCCAGTCGATCAGGCTTTGGGGCGCATGACCACCTTCCAGACCATGAACCCGGAGGCGACGCTCGCCTTGCGCGAGACCTTTCTCGACCTGTATGGGCTGGAAGGCAATATCTTCGACCAGTATCTCAATTTCTGGCGACGGCTGTTGGTCGGCGATCTCGGACCCTCGTTCGGGGCGTTTCCGACGCCCGTCGTGCGTATCATCGCTAACAGCATCGGCTGGACGATTGGCTTGCTCGGCATTTCCACGCTGATATCGTGGGTGCTTGGGCTGGTTCTTGGCTCGCTGGCGGGGTATTTTCCGAATCGCTGGTGGTCACAGGGTCTCGAAAAAATCCTGATCACGGTTTATCCCGTGCCGTATTACATCTTGGCATTTGTCCTGCTCATGATTTTCACCTACTACTTCCCGATTTTTCCACTGGTTGGCGGGGCGCGCGGGACACCCGCTTTCACATGGGAATACATCAGCAGTGTGCTGTATTTCGGCACCTTGCCCGCGATTTCGCTGATCGTCGGCGCACTCGCATTTCGTTTCATTATCTCCAAAGCGTTGACCACCAGCGAGAAGTCGAGCGATTATGTGCAATATGCGGAACTCGCCGGACTGCCCAAACGCAAAATCCTGTTCTCGTATGTGACGCGGAATACCATGCTGCCGCAGGTGACTGACCTCGCGCTGTCACTGGGGGCGCTGTTTGAAGGGGCGCTGATCACGGAAGTGGTGTTCGGCTATCCAGGACTGGGCTATACCCTCTATAACGCCGTGAACTCGTCCGATTACAACGTGATCATGGGCATTACCCTGCTGTCCATCGTGGGCATTGCAACGGCGTCGCTGTTGGTTGACCTCAGCTACCCCCTGGTTGACCCGCGCGTGCGCTACCGTTAAAAATGATGACTGACAATTCTTCGGGATAAGCCAATGGCTGCAATAAGAGACCTATTTCGATTTAGCCCTTCGTTTCGTTTCGGCGCGATCATTCTGGCGGTGGTGTTCGGGTTGGTCATCCTCTCTTTCTTCTCGCCCTATGAGTCAGACGACCGCCGCGCCGTCGCGCGTAACGAGCCGCCGTCGTTGGAATTCATTCTCGGCACGACCTCGCAGGGGCAGGATGTGTTCTGGATGCTGACGTTTGCCATCCGCAATACGCTGTTGGTCGCTGGCTTAGCCGTCCTGATTGGGCGTGGCGTTGGCGTGTTGTTGGGGATGGTCTCCGGCTACATTGGCGGCACGGTGGATCGGCTGCTGTCGTCATTGGTGGACAGCGTGATCGTCATCCCACGCCTGCCGCTGCTGATTTTGATCGCCTCGATTATGCGCGGGCAGATGAGCATTCTGACACTCGGTCTGCTCATCGGCTTGTTGGACTGGGCGATCCCATCCAAACGGTACCGCGCGCAGATTTTGAGCTTGCGCGAGCGCGAATTCACCTACACCTCCGTTTTTTCGGGGATGAGCGTATTCAAAATCGTCACGCGCGAGCATTTGCCGTTCCTGATGCCCTATCTGCTGGCAGATGTTGTCAGCGGTTTTCTGTTCGCTATCGGGCTGGAAGTCACGCTGTCTATTCTCGGCTTGAGCGACCTCGATACGCAGACGATTGGCACGCAAATTTACTGGGGTAATTATTATCAAGCATTACTGACCAACCGCGTCTGGGTGCTGGCGGCACCGATTGGCGCATCCATCATCGTGGTCATCGGCTTCTATCTGGCGTCGGTCGGCTTAAGCACCTACCTTGACCCGCGCACCCGGTTAGGGCGGCTGGAAGTGAAAACGGCAGTCAAAGAGCCTGAAACCGAGCCAGCAGCCGTGACGACACAAGGAGTAACGCTGTGACGAACATTATTGAGGCGGTGAACCTCAAGGCGCACTACATTTCCAGCGCGTATGGAGTTAAACGCACGGTCAAGGCGGTCGATAACATCTCGATCCAAGTGAAAGCGGGTGAGATTTATGGCATCGCTGGTGAATCGGGCTGTGGCAAATCGACGCTGCTCAAAGTGCTGCTCGGCGCGCACCGCCCGCCGCTAACGGTCGTGGGTGGGTCGGTCAAGTATCATTTTGGCGCGCGTGACCTTGATGTGCTGACGATGGACGAACGCACGCGCAGCGACATCCGTTGGAAGGACGTGTCGTACATTCCGCAAGGTTCGATGCACGTCTTGAACCCCGTGCGGCGCATCGGCAGTTCGTTTTATGACTTTATCTCGGCGCACCAGCCCGTCAGCCGCCGGGACTCGCATGATCTGGCGCGTGCCTATCTCAGTGAACTGGGACTGCCAGAAACCGTATTGACCTCGTACCCCCACCAGCTTTCCGGCGGAATGCGCCAACGGGTGACGATTGCACTGGCAACGATCCTGTGGCCCAAACTTATCTTTGCCGACGAGCCGACGACCGCGCTGGATGTGGTTGTGCAGCGGGGCGTGATTCAGCTCCTCAAAGAGATTCAGCAAAAAGAGGGGAGTACATTGGTCGTGATCACGCACGATATGGGCGTCCATGCCAATCTCGTCAACCGGATCGCCGTTTTGTACGCTGGGAAAGTCGTCGAGGAAGCCGACACGAATACCATTCTGAAGAACCCAAGCCATCCCTATACGCAGTATTTGATCAAGTCGCTCCCGCGCCTCGATCATCGCGGCGAGCGCGTTAGTATACCGGGGCGTCCGCCGGCGTTGGATAACGTGCCGAAGGGCTGTCCGTTCCATCCCCGTTGTCCGTTCGTCATGGAAAAATGCAAAACGGTCGAGCCGCCTGTGATCACGGTTCGCGCGGGTCATCGCGTGGCGTGTCATCTGGTCACTGGGGAGGTCAGCCATGCCGCAACCATCTGACTCCCCCCTCTTGCAGATTGAAGACCTGACAAAAGTTTTTCATACCCGTCAGGGTTTTTCCAGCAAACAGTTTCATGCAGTCGATGGCGCAACGCTGTCTTTACAAGCGGACAAACCCGAAATCTTCACGGTTGCGGGCGAAAGCGGCAGTGGGAAAACGACGCTGGCGCGTCTGATCCTCGGTTTGGAGCAGGCATCGACTGGAACATTATCCTATAAGGGGCGCAGCATTGGTGCGCTGTCAAGCCGCGAAAAGCGCGCTTGGTATTACAAAGAGGTGCAGCCCGTCTTTCAAGACCCCTTCGCAACCTTTAGTCCCCTTAAACGGATTGACCACTATCTATACGAAACGGTCTACAACTATAAGATAACGGATCGCGCTGGAGCGAACGCCTACATTGACGGTATTCTCAATGAAGTCGGCTTGTCGCTGGCAGAGATCAAAGGGCGCTATCCCGGTGAACTGTCCGGTGGACAAGCGCAGCGCGTCTCCATCGCGCGCGCCCTGATCACGCATCCGTCGCTGATCGTCGCGGACGAGCCGGTGTCCATGTTGGATGCGTCGCTGCGGATGTCCATCGTGAATATGTTCCGCAAGCTCAAAGAAAATCAGCATGTCAGCGTTTTATACATCACGCATGATCTGGCGACCGCTTACTATGCCGCCGACCGGATCGCCGTGATGCTGCGCGGGTGGATCGTCGAAATGGGTCCCGTCGAACAGGTGCTAGGCGACCCGAAGCACCCGTATACGCAGAATCTCAAACAGTCGATCCCGCCGATCAATCCCGATGCCGTGTGGAATGAGAAGATGGATCTCGCCCAACTCGACAGCGATGCGTTTGCGCATGTCGGCTGTAAATACGCCAATCGCTGCCCTCATGTCATGGAGAAGTGCCGCACGCACGAACCGCCGAACATCCTCCACGAGGGCAGAACGGTCAAATGCTTTCTTTATGAGTGAAATGCGCGTATTCCACAAAGAAAGTGCTTAAAGCAACCTCACTCCAGTCCCCTTTCCATGTGGAGAGGGGCTATGACCGTTTCGCTTCGTGCCAATCGATGAGCGCCATACGCTGAAGTCGCGCGAATGGGGCAGTCTGTTGTACCGAGTGCGATTTTTGAGGATAAAATTTATAATCGAATGGATTAAAGCTGACAGAAATCACCCATGATTGATCATGTGGAGAGTAAACGACGCCAAAAAACGCGACTGCTGTTTATTCGGGTCTTTTTGCAGCTTCTCAGGGAGCGGGAACTCGACAAAATCAGCGTCACCGATATTGCTAATGCGGCGGACTACGGACGGTGGACGTTTTATCAGTATTTCGAGAGTAAAGAGGCGGTCGCCTATGCTGCTTTTCTGCACTGGATGAACCAACTTGACATCCAGATCATCGCGGCGGTCAAAGACTTTGAGTCGCCGCGACGAGAATATGAATCGTGGCGCATTATTTTTCGGGAATTTGAACAACAAAAGTTGTTCTTCACCCGGATAGCTAAACTCAACACCTCAATTTGGTATACCTACGCCAAGGAATTCCTGATTCAGCAGTTCTTACAACATTTGCAGGAAGGGCGCTTTTCGCTGATAGACGGGGTGCGTCCAGAAATTGCCGCCCGGCTGTATGTGGTGGCAATGATAGAAATGCTTGACTACTGGATCAGCAACCCCGAAACAAGTAATTTAGATCAGGTGGTGGATGAATTTTTCATCTTCATATTCAAACATCCACCTCAAAAATAGACATTTGTCGATTATCACACAGCTTGACGCCGTGACAGTGATTTTGCTAGTCTGATTGATGGTTATTGGCACTGCATCGAAGGAATATCATCATGTACATGTTCGGAAAAGTCAGTCGCGTGGCGTTTATCCTCACCTGCATGATTTTTGTTGGCGCTCGCTTTAACGTTACGCTGCTATCGGCTCAAGATGGAAGCGCTGCTGGGTCGGATCGACCGGAGACGGAACTGCAAAGCCCGATTGCGCTCAGTCCGGTCGAGGGTTCAGACATTGGCTTGGTCTATGAAGCGTTCTTGAGTCCACATCAAGAAGGGGGCGAGGAAGAAGATACACCTGCCCTGATCCCTCCAGAATTTAGATCGACAGCGCCTTCCGTCCCGCGCGCAGAGCGTACCTCGCGCGGTCACGCAGTCATTCAATTTACACGCGATTTGAGCCGGGCGTATGTGTTCTTGGCGGTTGAAAATGTCAACCCCGACGAGGTGGTCATGCTGCATCTCCACTGCGGGCGTCCGGGACAACTGGGTCCCATTCTGATCGATTTTTCGCTTGCCGGAAACATCAATACCTATTTGGCGGATGGTTTGATGAGCATCGAAGTGACGAATGAAGACATTGTGGACGTCATCAATCATGCGCATGGTCTCGTCGGTCAATTTACGTCGGGCTGTCCTATCGTGCCGGGTACGTCGGATAAGGTCGTGACGATTGCCGGCATGGAACAGATCACCCGACTGGGCGAACTGTATTTCAACCTGCATACGGCTGGACAAGTCTATTTCGGTGATATTCGTGGTCAATTCTACCCCGCCGCTGTAGCAAGCGGTTCGTAGCCCCGTTTAACCCCAAGCGTCTGCCGCCATCCTTAACGCAAGTTGGGCGATGCGGCAGACAACGATCTGATTCGTCCAGCCCACCGCTTTTATGACCGCTGCAAACGAGCGCAGCAGCCGACCATCGTCCCGACTATCCAATGCGTGCGCCTACTCAAAATAAATGTCTTGCAGGAACAAAATCACCAACATCATGTACAGCGTAAACGACAGCAGGAGGATGCCATAATGCGTATTCCGGCGCTTGCTGCTCCACAAACCGAGCGCCATGAAGATCGGAATCATTACAGCGGAATAACGCAGCGAACTGGTCAACGACGTCGAAATGGCGACCACATAGGTCAGGATCGAAAACAAACCATACGAACTGCCAAGCCGCCGCCATGTCCAGATGATCAGCGGAATGATCAACAGGCAGACGCCGACATTCAGAGCGGTGCTGAGGCTGATTGTGCCACCCGACGTAAGGGTATCGAAAACCGTTCGTATCTCTCCAAAAGAGGCGACGAATGGCGCATCAACCGAGCGTCCCCACGTCGATTGGACGTTGCGGAACAACCATGGATCGCCAAACGCGCGCTGCAAATATGCCATGTGGCTGAACAATCCAAATGGGATCAAGCCAATCGCCAGCACGGCTGGAAACGATTGGCGCAGTCCGCGCAGCAGACCGCGCCACGCCTCGATTTTAAAGAACCGGTGCAGCGTCCAACCATACGACCTAGCCCATTCCAACGCGACAAACACGAAGACGAATATGCCGACAATGCGCGTTGCACTGCATAGGATGCCAAATGCGACGCTCACACCCCACCAGCGCCGCCGCGCTGCGTACAGCGCCCCCGCCAGCACGACCAGATACAGGCTCTCGGTGTAGATAAGCGAGAAAAACAGCGCCGCAGGATGAAAGGCAAGGTATAATACGGTGTGTTCGGCAGCATTTGGATCATCTGGCGCTTCGAGCAGGGTCAGCCGATAGATGAACATGAGTGCCGTGCAGAAGGCGACATTGGTGATCGCCAGCCCCGCGATCTCATTGCTGCCAAATAGGGGCGTCAGCGCGTTGATCAATACGGGCAAAAGTGGGAAAAATGCAACCGCCGATTGGGACTCCGCGACATAGCGATAACCATCTTGGGCAATCGTGAGATACCAGCCGCTGTCCCATTGATACCAGATTGACCGTTCCAGATCGGGTGTTGGCAGGGCGCTGTTGACGACGATGGCGATCAAGGCAAAAACGACGCGCGAGAGCAAGAAAATTAAGATGGGAAACCGATACGCGGATGCACTTATGAAAATCGCTCGTATGACTGCTGTCAAAAGCCTACTCCCGCCGATTATCGTCCTCGTTGCACTCCAAATCGGATTATATCGTATTCTGCCGCCGCCGCAGCGCGAATGGTTTCTGCCGCCACAGCGGTCGTATCATCTCGACTTTGACCATCCCTACAGCGGCATCGGTTGGTACGGCACCGAACAGGACGAGAACGGAATTACGTTCAAATGGACGAGTCTCCCAGAAGCGGAAATCGTCCTACCGCTCGATGCGCAAGACGACCTCGAAGTTCGCTTTTCTGTCACGCGCACGATGGACGAAACGCTGCTGGATGCGCTGACTTTCTACGCAAACGAGACACCGATTCCGCTCGAACGAACCGATGACGTGTTTCGCGGTTTCATCCCCCGTGCGGCGCTCACCAACCCTGACTCGATTCGATTGCGCTTCATCACGCCGCGCGTGATCGCCCCACGCAATACCAACCCCGAGTCGGGCGATCTTCGCGTTCTCGGTATCGGCGTGGATTGGCTCGATATTCAACCCGTTTCGCGCCCCGGAGAACTGTACGAATTCGACGTGGAAATACCCGACGACTCTGAGGGTTGGTATGGTGTCGAAATCGAGCGGTCGAACGTGACCACTTTCCGTTGGACGCGCACGACCGCTGCGCCGCTTTCCCTGTCGATTCCGCAGGGGCGTCCGTTTCGGGTCGAAGTCGGCATCATCAGCGCGATCAAGCCGGAAGTGTTGGACAGTTTTTTGCTCGAACTGAACGGCAGCGCGCTCGAATTGGAGCGTACAGCCGAACGGGGACGCCAAATCTTTACAGGCATCGCGCCAGCACAAACGACGGGTGACGGGAGGTTCGTTTTTAAGGTCGATGCGGTTTACAGCCCGCTTGAATTGGTGATCGGAAACGACTCGCGCCCACTTGGACTGCGCGTTGATTGGCTGCGTATGACGGATGTTTGACCCTTCTCGAAGCGCGCGGCGGCAGCGTCGATATCCCACTGATTATCCGACGATTGCTTGACGTTAGGTGACGGTTGCGCCCGCAATGTACATAGAAACACAGCGCGGCTGTCATTTGTCGTACTTGAAAACGCGGTAGAAGGGCGGCTCGTTGCAGTTAGCATACGCATTTTATTTTATTGACATCAATGCCACAAATCCGCTATAGTACTTCAAGTTCTATACGGCGTTTATTTCAATCGAAATAGTAACTACTCAGCCGTCATTTGAGGGAGAAATAGGTTGTTTTCGACAAAAACCCTCAATCTTTTGAGGGAGAGCCTATTCTCATCGCAGACAAATTTGGCGTTTCAATTTGCCAAAATGAGGGGAAAAACGACCCCTGAGTAGTTACTCGAAATATCTATCAGCATCCAATCCGTTCCGTTCACAGGAGTTTTTCAATGAGCGCTCGCAAACTGTCTTTCGTTCTGCTCGTCTTGTTGGTCATTTTCGCCGTTGCTGGCTTGGCATCCGCGCAAACCGGTTATGGTACCACCACCCCACGTCCGCCTACCTGCGGATCGAACAGCAGCTTGTTCCAACGGTTGAGTGATGAAGCCGCAGCATTGTTTGTCATCCCGTTCCCGCCCCCTACACCTGATGCCCAGATGGTCGCCGTTTACTTCACCTCATGCTTTGGGCTGAATGGTGTTGAAGTGATCAGCTTCGTGGAAGATGGGTTGACCTGCGCCAATGCGGTCGCCTACCGTGTCGAAATAAGTGGCAACCGTGAACGCTGGCCCATTACCTGCGATGCGTCGGAGAACATCCTCAACATTCCCGGAACGGGCTTGGGCGGACACATCATTCTGTACGCTGTTGGCGATCCGACCTCCGCGCCGCGTGGTGTGACGCTGAGTCGCGGCGCGTAACACCGCCACAGCCGCTCGACGAGAATAAACACAAATGAGGGCGAATGGATCATTCGCCCTCAGTGCTGTCTAACGGACATTTGTAAAACAGCTTTTCGGAGATTACTGGTGAACAAGCGATTTTTGCGCACGGCGGCGTTGGTGTGCGCGCTTGCAACGTGCGCATTTGCAGCCGTTGCCCGCGCACAGACTACAGCAGGCGATCAGCGTCTTTTTTATCTGTTAGAAGAAAATGGGCAGCGTTCGCTCTATGCAACAACGCTCGACGGCACGACAACGAGCGTGAGTATGCCTGAACTCGGCAGCGTCCTCGTCTATGATGTGACGGAAAGCGGGCTGGCATATGTCGCGCAGAACGCCGACGGCGCGCTGACGCTTGCCCTTCAGACTGAAACTGAAACGCAGTCGTCACCGCTTCCTAGCAGCGTCCCATCGCAGGTCGTTTTGACCGATGATGCGGTGTATCTGACCGTGCGCAACCCCGAAAATCGCGCGACGGTGCTTGGCTTCGACCGCGCTACCCTGACTCAACAAACCGTTCGCTCCGCCAATCAAGAAACAACCGCGCTCACAATCCATGAGTCTGGTCGCTGGGTGCTGGCGTATAATCCCTCCGGCGCGATGGATGTGTATGCTTTACCGGGTGCGGGGGACGCGGACTTTGAACTGGTCGATTTTGGCTTCACCGAGCCGCAGTGGTCGCCCACGCGTGAACAACTCCAATTTGTCGGCGGGACAGCCCAAAATCCAGCGGAGCGGTTCATTTACCTGCTCGATTTTGCCGCTGGCACGAACCGTCGTTTTCCGATCCCCGATGTGGGCGCGTCGATCAATGCGACGTGGAGCGATGGGGGACAGTATGTGATTGCCGGGGGCGCGGCGGATCGCTCCGCGCTGCTGATCACGACCGTTGACACGGGCGAGCAAGTCACATTGAGCGAACCCGGCTTCATCCTCACGCCGATTGGCTGGTCAAGCGGTGATGAATGGCTGCTTTACACCGCGCAACTCGCCGGTCTCGGCGCGGACGTGTTCGCTTATCGTCCGACGACGGGCGAACGGCTCGCGGTACGCAGCGGCGATGCCGTCCCGTTCAGCGCGCGCTGGTCGCCCGATCTACAGCGCGCGGTGGTGATTGGTGTGAATCCGGACAATACGATTGGTCTCTACCGGGTTGATGCGCCCGCCTTCGATGTATGGCAGCCCATCCTGAATGCGAACGACGGCGGGCTGATCCAAGCCGGATTGTATTGGGTGGACAACTCGCTGGTATTGGAATACAACGGTGGTTTACTGGTCGCGGGAGCGGATGGACTGGTTCAAATCACACCCCAAACATCACCCGTTGTGCCGGGTAGCGTGCGTGTGATGTGATTTGATGCGGTTGGAATGGCAAAACGCCGTTTTAAGGCTCGGACTCATCACGGGAGCGGCGCTGTGTTGGTACAGCGCATCGCGTCTTTGGGAGTCCGGCAACATGGTCATCGAACGGACTGCGCTGGCGTTGGCACTGGCGCAGTTCTTTCTCGCTGCCGTTTTGTTGTTCAGCGCTGTGCTGCGTCACATTCCGCGCTGGGCATCGGTGGGGATTCCCTGCGCGCTGGTATTGATGTGGGGCAGTTTTCTCCATATTCACCGCGTCAACCACGATTTATCGGGGCAAGTCTTCGTCACCGACGTGCATATGTTCTCGGACTACGCTGCGTCGCTCGTGCGCATGGGCGAAAATCCCTATCACTATGACACTCTCGATGCGTACCGCGTCTACCGCGCCTCAAAACTATATTCAACCCCCCTGATCAACGGTGATGTCATTGGTGGTGTCTCGTATCCGTCGCTGTCTTTCCTGATCTATCTGCCGTTTCAATGGCTCGGCATCGATACAAGCCTGATTTATCCATTGGCGCTGCTGATCGGGCTGCTGTTGATTTACGGGATTGCCCCGTCGTCGATCCGCCCGTTGGCAGTCGTGCCGTTCCTCGTCAACCCGAATTACACGCTTTACGCGCTCGGCGGTGTCAACGATATCGTGTGGGCGGTGCTGTTGTGTTTGATGGTCGTGATGTGGCGGCGTGTCGTGTGGGCGGGGCTGTGGTTCGGTTTGGCGTGCGCGATCAAGCAGCAGCCGTGGTTTCTCGCGCCGTTTTTGCTCGTGCGCCTCTGGCACGATGCACCCGCAGCGGCACGCCCCCGCGTTGTGATTCAATTCAGCCTGATCGCGGCGGGCAGCTTCCTGATTTTGAATGCGCCGTTCATCGCCGCCGATCCGGCTGCGTGGTTCAATGGGATTCTGCTGCCGCTGACCGAGCCAATGATTCTACTTGGACAAGGCTTTTCGAGCTTGACCTTGTTCGGCGTCATTTTCTTTCCCCAGTGGGTGTTTTTCGGCTTGACCTATGGGCTGCTGCTGGCGCTGCTGCTGCTTTATATTCGCTTCTTTCATCACTGGCGGGATATGCTGTGGATCGCGCCTGCCGTCGCGCTGTGGTTCGCCCATCGCAGCTTGTCCTCATACTGGTATTTTTATCTGCTCCCCCTCGTCGCCTCTATTTTGATGACGCTGCGCGATGCTGAAGCGGCGGAGGCGCAGCCGTCAACGGTGTCGCCAGCGTTCTCTCCCGTATGGCTCGTCTCGTTCGGGATTGGCGCGGGCGCGGCGGTGGTGGCGGCGATCTTCGCGTTTGTCCCGAATCCGATCCGCGTTGAATTGATCGAACCGCTCCGCTATGAAAGTGGAGAGACGCAGATCAGCCTTCGCGTCAGCAATCAGGGGGAGCGCGCACTCACGCCGCGCTTTTCGCTGCAAAGTTGGGGCGAACAACCCGCTTTCTGGAACATTTTGCACGGTGATGATCAGCTTGAGCCGAATACGGACGGCGTTTATACGCTCATTTCGCGCGGGAATACCGACGGCTTCAACCTCGCCGTTGGCGCGCAGATCATCGTCAGTGATGCCAATTCATACGGCGTGCGCGCTTCGACGTTTCTGCCGCCCGCGTCGTTCGCTTATGTAGATCGGCTGCCGAACAGCGAATTTGTCTACTGGAATGCGGACGGTTCTGCGCCTTATGGCTGGGGACGGCTGGGCGGTGCGGGCGATGGTGCGATCACGCTGACTCACTTTGAGGGCGAACGCGCGCTCCGTTTCGATGTGAATCCGCCGGAGGGACAGAGCGCATCGGTGGCGCTCGATACATGGCTGATGCTGCCAGAAACGCCGATGGAAATATGGGTGCAGCCGCCCCCAGATGCCAATCTTGCGCCCGACTTCGACGCGCTCTATGGGCTGGAGATCGTGTTGACCGCCAACGGGCGGCGCTTCTTCGTCTTGTTCGGTGATGAAACCGCCGCCGGGACGCTCCCAGACAGCACCCCATACACGATGATCGCCGCGCCGGAAGGGGTGTGGAGTCGGCAAACGGTTCGCCTGCCCGCGATCATCGAACAACTCGATCTTCCCCTGCCCGCGCCGCAGATGCGCGCCGTCGGCAGTCTGCAACTTCCGATGCGCATGACCAATTTCCGACTGTACGCCCGCGCCAATCAGCCGATGGCGGCGTATTTCGGCACAATTAGCCATCCCCCCAGCGCGGATGCGCCCCCCGACGCGCGAATCGCAGATGCAGTAGCACACCCCGATCAGGTGTTGTTATGGCGCGGTGATTTGAATTTGGAAGCGCACAATTATGAGAGCGCCAGCGATTATTTTACACTGGCGCTGGCTGCCAATCCCGAATTGGGTGAGGCGGCGTATGGACTCGGCGCGGCGCGCGTGGCGTTGGGCGACTATGCAGAGGTGCAGACGTTGCTGGAGCAAGCCTTGACGCTCGGCTATCCGGCGCAAACCCGCGTCTATCAATCGCTCGGCTGGCTGCATCTCGGCATGAACCAACCGGAGGCGGCGCAACTGGCATTCACAACCGCGCTTGACCGCTTCTCCAGCGATGGCGTCGTGTATGGTTCATCCGTCGAGGCGGATTTGTACAAGGGATTGGCGCTGGCGCTCATGCAGCAAGGTCGCTTGGCACTGGCGGAATCGATGTTCACCCGCGCACAAGCCCTCGATCCGTCTGATCTCGAACTTTACACCTTGCTTCAATCGTTGTATATCGATCAAGGACGCTGTGCGGCTGTGGACGCGCTGGTCAGGAATGCCGCCCGTTTCGGTTTTCCATTACCAGCTAGCCTATGCGAGGTTGTTGATGCGTCATAAGTTGCTTCCCGTAATCTCAATGTGTTTGTGTCTGTTGGCGTTCGTACCGTTGAGCAGTGCGCAGCAAATTCCCGATGGCTTCCCCGTCTCAACGTTCCCGTTCACCAGCCAACCGTTGATCGACGCGACGGTTATCCTTCCAACATCGCTTCAATTTGGACCCGATAACCGCTTGTACGTGTCGGAACGTGACGGACTGATTGACGTTTTCACCGTCGCACGCTTTGGCGACGGCGAATATCGGGCAACCGCCGTCGAAACGATTGATTTGATTCGTCGGATTCAAAATCACGACGACAGCGGTCAGCCGAATTTCCATCAGCAGCGATTGGTGACGGGCATTCTCGTGACGGGGACGGCAGAACGCCCCGAAATTTATGTCACATCGAGCGATTACCGCGAAGGCTGGAATCAAGATGTGGGCGTCGATGTTGAAACGCGCGTCGATTCCAACTCCGGCATCCTCTCGCGTCTGTCGTGGCGCGGGGACAGATGGGAGCGCGTCGATCTGGTGCGTGGACTGCCGCGCAGCGCGAATCAACACGCGACCAATGGAATGGCGCTTGCTGAAGATGGCATTCTGTACGTCGCACAGGGCGGCGTCACCAATATGGGCGCGCCGTTCACCAATCTCGAAAATTATCCAGAAATGATGTATTCAGCGGCGATCCTCACCGTCGATCTCAAGCAGATTACCACGCCGCCATTCGATCTACCGACGTTAGATGATCCAGATCGACCCGGTGGGAACGATGAAAACGATCCGTTCGGCGGCAATCGCGGCAAGAACCAAGCGATCATCACGTCCGACTCGCCCGTGCAAATCTTCGCGTCTGGTTTTCGCAACCCATATGACCTCGTGCTAACCCAAGCGGGACAGTTCTACACGACCAACAACGGCGCGAACAGCGGTTGGGGCGGCTATCCGTTGGACTGTACCGACACGATTCGCTCAGAAGTGTATCCGACCGATCTTGCCACCATTCACCACATCACGCTCGGCTACTACGCAGGACATCCCAATCCAGCGCGCGCCGCCGCCGATCCGCGCCAGTGCAACTATATTGCGCCCGCCGACACCGATGCCCAGTGGTTATGGGAAGGTTCCCTGAATGGGATTGTGGAATATACCGCGTCCAACTTCGATGGCGCGCTGCAAGGCGATCTGCTGGTGGCAGATTACTACGGCAACATTTTACGAATGCTCATCAACGATGCTGGCGATCAGATCGAGAGCGGCGAACTGCTGTTTACTCAATTTGGCAATAATCCAGTTGATATCACGGCTGTTGGTGACGAGGGTGGTTTTCCCGGCACGATTTGGGTTGCTGTCATCGGCTCAGATCGGATTCAAGTGTTTGAACCGGGCGATTACGCCGGCGGGACGATTCTCGACCCACTCGGTCAAGTCCTCGATCCGAGCGGCGACGAAGACGAGGACGGTTTCACCAATGCGGACGAACTCGATAACGGCACGAATCCGTATTCGCAGGGACAGCGCCCGTCCGACGTGGATAACGATGGCGTTTCGGATCAAAACGATTTGAACGACGACAACGACGCGCTGTCTGATCTTGTAGATCGCTTCCCACTCGACCCGGATGACGGCGCAGCGACCACGCTCCCGTTGACGCTCACATTCGATGCGGGCGGGTCGTCGGGTATCTTGGGGACGGGCTTCACGGGGTTGATGACGAACGGCGGGATCGATTACGCGCGGCTGTACGACGCCGAGCGCATTATTCCGGGCGCGGCGGTGGGGTTGCTGACCATTGAAAACATCGCTTCCGGCGCTGACGATGCCGCGCGCAACACCCAACGCGGGGCGTTCCAAGTTGGTTTTACGCACGAAGGCGCGTTCACGGCACAGGCACGCATCGCTGCGCCGTTCTTTGACGGTGTGCCAGCCCAACCGGATCAATCGATTGGCTTCTTCATCGGCACAGGCGATCAGGATAACTATGCAAAAATTGTCCTGAATGCGGTCGGGTTGCAAGTCATGGTCGAGAGCGGCGGACAAGCGGTATTCACCGATTTTCCGCTCGATTTGCTCGATCTACCTTCGATTGATCTGTATCTCATGGTTGGGGACGACGGCGGGCTGCGCGCGGGCTATCGCGCACCAACCGACGAGATCGTTTTGCTCGGTGAACCGCAGTTCCCGACATGGCTGCAAAATCGGACGGTGCTGGCGGTTGGCGTGATCGCCACATCGCCGCAATCGACGCCGTTCACCGGGATTTGGGATTTTATCGACGTGCGGGCAGGTGAGTAGTGGAATACCGAAATTAGAGCGTGTCTGCAAACGCTCTAGACCACAAATGATGAAGGCGTATTCCAGTGGGATGCTCGCCGTTTGACGAATGTCCCACCGGAACGCCCCTACAGTCTCATACCATTAGAATATTGTAACCTGAGTTTCGGATAGGTATTTTGCGTGACTTTAGGGTTCACCTCACCCCCCCACGTTGTGGCTGAGGGGAGGACACGTTTTCAAGAACCTCACCCCCTGACCCCCTCTCCACTGCGTAGAGAGAGGGAACACAAGGCGGAAACTCCCCCTCTCCACGCAGTGGAGAGGGGGCTGGGGGGTGAGGTGAAGCTATGTCTAGCCGACGCCGACGATACCGACGTGACCGACCTCATAACTGATCATGCTATGCGATGTGCGAATTTCCAGCACCGCGACCAACACACCCACGAAGAAACTTAACGTCCCCGTGAGAAACACAATGAGCGCCGCCGTAAAGAGCCAATCAAGGCTCGACGCGCCAGCCGCCGCGATGATGAACATATCGGTCACGAAGAACAACACCGACAGATAGAGCAGAAAAATCGAGTCGCGCAATTGGGCATGACGCCCAAGCAGCAGCGGCAGTTGATGATCGATCAGCGCGATCCGCTCACTGCCAAGATCGGTGAACATGCTGGCGCGGCTGCCGTCGGGCAGATGGCACAGACTCAACCGTTCTTGAGCCATCAAACGCATCCGGTCGTTGACCGCGCCATAGCGGGTGAGCAGTCCGTTGACGAAGATCGAACAGGCGCTGATCATCACGACGGGCGCGATGATCGATTGGATGATAGCCGCGATGGCTTGGGCAGTCATAGCGCGTTCCCTTGATAATTAGTCGGCGTCCGCGCTGATGATGACATGCACTTTGATCGCTTCTTTAACGTCGAGCAAGGTTTGGAACATCGCTTCGTAATTCGCCAATCCGTCAATCGGATGCGTTAGCAGTTTGGGCAGCCAACCCGGATACGCGGCTTGGGTGGTCGCAAAGTCCGAAACGCCTTGTTCAAAGTAGCCGCGATGGGCGTTCACTGTCCCGAACATCACTTTATTGCCCAATACGAAATCCAAGTTGAGTTTATCGCTGGCAACCTCGGTCTTGGTCGTGCCGCCCGTAATCGATGACAAAATCAAAATGCCGTTCTTCGCCAACACGTTCGCCGCCTCGAAGATTTGCGGCGACGATCCGCTTGCCTCGAAGATCAGATCGAATGGACCGTACTGCGCGGCAGCATCTACCATGTTCATCTGGCGCGTGCTGACGTAACGCACGCCAATCTCGGATAAGAGGGTCGAATTTTGCGTCGGCGGTTCGGAGCGCGCGAAGACCGTCACCTCGATGCCGCGCAGTTTCAACCCCAGCGCGGCGAGAATGCCGAGCGGGCCCGCCCCAATGACGGCGGATTTGCGCGGCTTCCAGACCTTGAGTCGGCGTTGAATTTCAAACGCTTGGATGATGCCCTTTTCGATGATGCTCATCGGTTCCAACAAGACCGCGACGTCCTTCAATTGGACGGGGATTTTGACGAGAAATTCCGGGTCTTCGACGAAACGTTCGGTCAAAAAGCCGTGCCGCCGGCTGATGCCGCGCTCGAAATAGGTGCTGTCGGAGGTCATATCGTTGGTGCCAATCACATCGAACAGCGAGTGACCGGGGCGACGAACGGTTGGCACGACATAATCGCCAACGGCGAGTTCGGTCACGTTTGCGCCAACGGCGATCACGCGCCCCAGACACTCATGCCCCGTGACCAGATAATCGAAGCCTTCTGGAGCCGTCCCATACGAACCGACATACAAGTCTTTGTCCGTGCCATCCTGACCGACGGTCAGGATTTTGACGAGGACGCCGCGCCCGCCGGGAATCTCGTCAAGCGAGGGTTCAGGCAGATCAACGAGAAAAGCGTGCTTGGCTTGACGCGGGGTGATAGCGACAGCTTGCATGGTTTCGTCTCCTGTGCGATTGAGTACTGGTTCAATGATACCTAAGCCTGCGGTGAATCCGATGATTTGCCCTGCTGGTGGATCAAATCTGCCACCAAGCCAGTCCAGCCCGTTTGGTGACTTGCGCCCAGTCCAGCGCCCGTATCCCCGTGAAAGTATTCGTGAAACAGCACATGATCGCGCCAGTGTGGATCGCGTTGAAACTGCTCGACCGCGCCGTTGAACGGGCGCTGACCGTTCGCGTCGCGCTTGAACACGGCGATCAAGCGGCGCGACAGGTCGTCCGCGATTTCTTTCAGCGTGAGGTATTGTCCCGATCCGGTGGGACATTCGACTTTGAAATCGTCGCCATAGTAGTGATGAAACTTTTGCAGCGACTCGATCAAGAGATAGTTGATCGGGAACCAGATGGGCCCGCGCCAATTGGAGTTGCCGCCGAATAAGCCGCTGCGCGACTCGGCGGGTTCGTAAGCGACCATATAGCTCATGCCGCTGATATCAAGCCGATAGGGCGAATGCGCATGGACTTTGCTGATCGAGCGGATGCCGTAGTCGCTGAGAAACTCGTTGGGATCGAGCGCACGGTTGAGCAACCGCTTCAGTCGGTGTCCGCGTACCAGTGCCAAAAGCCGCCGTTCATCCGCGCCCGGAACCGTCCAATGCGAGACCAATGCTGCCAGCGCGGGACGATGTTCGAGGAACCATTCCAAGCGTTTGCGAAAATCGGGCAGCGACGCCAACTGATCTGGATCGATGGTCTCGACCGCCAGCAGGGGAATCAGCCCCGTCAGCGAACGCACCCGCAGATGGAGCGGGTCGATGCCGGGCGCGCACAGCACATCATAGAAAAATTCGTCTTGTTCATCCCACAGCGACAAACCCGATTCGCCTAAGTCAATGAGCGCGCCGGCGATGTACAAGAAATGCTCGAAATACTTGGTGGCAATGTCCTCATAGGTCGCGTTCGTGCGCGCCAATTCGAGCGCGATGGTCATCAAATTGAGCGAGAACATCGCCATCCACGCCGTGCCGTCGCTCTGGTCGATGTGTCCGCCTGTCGGCAGCGTCGCGCTCCGGTCAAAGACGCCGATGTTGTCCAGACCGAGAAATCCGCCCTGAAAAACATTGCGCCCGTCTGCGTCTTTGCGGTTGACCCACCAGATGAAGTTGAGTGACAATTTGTGAAAAATCCGCTCCAAAAAGGCAGAATCGCCTACGCCCGTTTGTTCTTTGTCGATCTGATAGACGCGCCATGCCGCCCAACCGATCACGGGCGGATTGACATCTCCGAACGCCCATTCGTAAGCCGGAATTTGTCCGTTGGGATGTTGAAACCATTCCCGCAGCAGCAAAATCAGTTGGTCTTTGGCGAAGGTGCTGTCCACGCGCGCCAGCGGGATACAATGAAAGGCGAGATCCCATGCCGCGTACCACGGATATTCCCATTTGTCGGGCATCGAGATCACGTCGGCATTATTGAGATGCCGCCAGTCGCGGTTGCGCCCGGCTTTGCGTTCGCGCGGGGGCGGGGGTTGACCGGGATCGCCCTGAAGCCACTGATCGACATCGAAATAATAGAATTGCTTCGACCACAGCATCCCCGCGAATGCCTGGCGTTGGATACGCGCTAAATCGGCATCGAGTCCGGCGGGTTGAAGGGCGTGGTAGAACGCATCGGCTTCTTGCTGGCGCGCCGCGAAGATCGCATCGAAGTCTCCAAACGGCGCAGCGGTGGCATGACTCCCGATCTTGGTCAGGCGCAGCCGCAGCGTGAGCGTCGCGCCCGCCGCGAGGGTTCGGGCGTAATGTGCCGCGCCTTTCGTCCCGTATTGATCGGGATTAACGGCTTCACTGTCCTGATCGACGATGAAGCGATGAAACGCATCCTTGCTGTAATCCGAACCTTGAACGCCGAACAGACGGCTCGTGTTCGTCTCGTTCTCGGTGAACAATAGTTGGTCGGCATCCTCGGTATACAACTGATAGTGACCGAGCGATGGGTGGCGCGCGTCAAATCCGACGACCCCATCGTCGATAATGCGCCCTAATTCGGGGCGCGTATCGTCGTAGCCCCACGACCACGTATTGCGAAACCAGAGCGTCGGCAGCAGATGAAGATCAGCAGGATCGGGCGCGCGATTGGTTGCTTGGATGCGAATCAGGATGTCGTGTGCGCCATGTTTGGCATATTCCACGACGATATCGAAGTAGCGATCTTCAGCGAACACGCCCGTATCGAACAACTCATATTCGGGCATCGTTCGGTCGCGCCGCCGTGATTCTTCCAGAAGCTTGTCGTAAGGGTAGGCGGCTTGGGGGTATTTGTAGAGCATTCGCATATAGCTGTGAGTCGGAGTACTGTCGAGGTAGAAATAAGCTTCTTTCACATCTTCACCGTGATTGCCCTGCGAACCAGTCACCCCATACAGGCGTTCTTTCAGGATCGGGTCACGTCCATTCCACAACGCCAATGCAAAGCACAATCGCTGCTGCTGATCGCTAATCCCGGCAAGTCCATCCTCGTTCCATCGGTAGGTGCGCGACCGGGCATGATCGTGGGGGAAGTAATCCCATGCGTCGCCGCCCGCGCTGTAATCTTCGCGCACAGTTCCCCAAGCGCGTTCGCTGAGGTAGGGACCCCAATGCCGCCAGGATGTGTCCGCGTTTAATCGTGCATGTTCAGCCGTATTTTGATCGGACATGATGGTTGACCTCAATGCGTCGTAAGAGCAGATTCCGGTCTATTTTGTCATACGTAGAAAAAGCGTGTTCGGATGTACTTGTCACAGATATTTTATGCTGTTGTCTCGAAAGCGCGAATCGCCATCGTTTCACGCCCATTGCTTGCTGATTTGGGGTGTCGATCAGGCAGAACATGATCGATCTTAACCGGCGCATTCACGGCGTAACGCATAGCGGGCTGGTAGATACACGTTCTGACATCACACTGCTGGCGCGCGGGCGTGACGCAGCGGCGAACGATGAGCGGTATCGTGTGGGCTTGGGGCGGGTGCTGTTGTTGGGCTTAGAATTTTTGGTTGCCGCTGACATCATCCGCACGGTTGCTATCGCGCCAACTTTTCAAATGGATTTGGAGCGGAGGATAATGGGGGATGCCATATACAACATCCCCCGACGCATTAATTCGCGTGGACGGTGACGCCGTTCTCTAGCAGTTCTTTCAACGACGAGAGATCGCTTTCAAATTGCCGTTTCATCGCGCGGGCGACCATCGGTTTGGCGAGGCGACCGAGCAAGTTGTTATCCATATCGCCATCAATTCGTGCATTTAACTCTGTACCGCCGTCGATTTCCTTGAACGAAACGCGGACTTCAAACGAAAGGGGAGAATCGGGGTCACGGTAGGCAAATTCATACGGCGCGTTATAGGTGATGACTTCTGGGTGAACTTCGGTTCGCATTCCCCATAAATTTGACGACGTGATTATAGCGCGTACCCACCTTTGTCGGTTCGCTGCCCACCTTCTCGGTACTGACGGTGGCGGTTTGCCAGTTGATGCAACCCTTCAAACATGTCGCGTTCTTGAATACTTCTTCGATAGGGCGATTGATGACGGTACTGAGTTCCATGATGACGGACATGATTTAACTCCTAAAATTTAACTTTCTTCACTGAAAATATCTCGTTTTAAGACTTATTGCAAGCGATGAAAAATGAAGAATGTGTTAACAATACTGGTTTTGTACGGGCTTGGCGCTCCAAGTCGGATGGCTCCACGAACTTCACCACGTATTGTATCGTCGGCACGTTGTCACAAAACGCCGCTTATGCTATGATTTCCGCTATCGTAGCAAGAAAACCTAAAGGAGGCATTAACCATGTTATCCAACCACCTCATCATTCCGCCTATCGAGGCTGGCACGCTTGGATTGCACTGCGCCTAGACACTATCCAAAGTCGATCAACGTTTCTCTGCGAAAGCGGGTTTCCGCCCAATGTTCGCATCCGAATTGAACCCCTTGGATAGTTCGCTCCGTCCTGTTGTGATTCTCCCTTAAGCGCCAGTCTGATCAGCCGAACCTGACGAACGCCTAGTGTGTCGTCGTCGTCTTGTGCTGCCTGCGGCACACCCCATAAATCTGGCTTCTTACACGGCGTGGTCTGGTCGTTGCTCCAGCACCACGATGATGCCGTGTGTCCTTGAGGAGAATCTACTCGTGAGTCTTCGTTTTCGGAAGTTTTTCTCGTACTACAAACCCTATCGACGGTTATTTTTCGCAGATGTGATCTGCGCGGTGATCGTGGCGGCGATTGCGCTGATCCTGCCGTTGTGCGCGCGGTATATCACTCAGAATGTGCTGGCGGAAAACGCGCCCGACCCGCTCTCCCAAATCGCCAGCATGGGGGCTGTCATGCTGGCACTGATTGTCGTTCAAACCCTATGCAATACATTTGTCGATTATCAGGGTCACGTCATGGGATCGTTGATGGAAAGCGACATGCGGGCTGAGTTGTTCGACCATTATCAAAAGCTGTCTCTCAGCTTTTACGACGAACAAAAAACGGGGCAGTTGATGTCCCGACTGACCAGCGATTTGACGGCGATTTCCGAGTTGTATCATCACGGACCGGAAGAAGCCATCATTGCCGTGTTGAAGTTTGTCGGTGCGTTCGTCATCTTGATGACGATCAACGTCGGTCTCACGGTGATCCTATTCCTCTTTCTGCCGATCATGGCGGTCTATGCGCTTTATTTCAATCGGCTTATGAACGCCGCTTGGATGCGGAGTCGGGAGCGAATCAGCGACATTCATGCCCAGGTCGAAGACGCGCTTTCCGGTATTCGGGTGGTGAAGTCGTTTACCAACGAAGCCATCGAAAAGCAGAAGTTTGCCTACGAAAACAATCGTTTCGTCCAGAGCCGAAGAGACGGTTATCGAAGTGATGCGTACTTTTATGGTGGGATGATGGCGTTCACGCAGTCCATCACCATCGCGGTCATCATTTTTGGTGGGGCAGCCATCGTGAATGCTGATTTGGAGTTGGCTGATTTGCTCACCTATTTGTTGTTCGTCGCCGTCCTCGTCGATCCCATTGAGAAGTTTGTGAATCTCTCCCGGTTGTATCAGGAAGGCATCACAGGCTTCAACCGATTCATCGAAATCATGGCGGTGGCACCGGATATTCAAGACTCGGTTGATGCAATCGAACTGATGGACGTTGAGGGGCAAGTAACGTTCAGCAACGTCGGCTTCCAGTACAAGCGAGACCATCGTTATGTCTTGAAGGACATCTCGCTGCATATCAATGCGGGAGAATATGTGGCACTGGTCGGAACGTCGGGCGTCGGCAAAACCACCCTTTGTTCCTTGATTCCGCGTTTTTATGAAGTGACTGAGGGCGCAATCCTGCTCGATGGTCAGAACATTCACGATGTGAGTTTACGATCATTGAGAAGCAACATCGGTGTCGTTCAGCAAGATGTTTATCTATTTGCTGGTACCGTCTTAGAGAACATCCGCTACGGAAAACTCAATGCAACGCGCGAAGAAATCATCGAGGCGGCAAGGAAAGCAAATGCTCATGACTTCATCGTGCGATTGCCGAATGGATATGAGACGGATATTGGACAGCGGGGCGTGAAATTATCTGGCGGGCAGAAGCAGCGGTTGAGCATCGCGCGCGTTTTCTTGAAAGACCCGCCCGTGATCATCTTCGATGAAGCGACCAGCGCCTTGGACAATGAAAGCGAGCAGGCGGTTCAGGACTCATTGGAGCAGTTGACTCACAACCGCACGATGATCGTCATCGCGCATCGTTTGTCCACGATCAGAAATGCACAGCGCATTCTTGTGCTGACGGATGAAGGCATCGATGAACAAGGCACGCATGACGATCTCATTGCGGCGGGTGGCACCTATGCGCATCTCTACAACATGCAGTCAAAATTGTCGTAGTTCGCTATGAAAGCAGATAAAAGCAACCTCACCCCAAGACGAGTTTTATCCGTCATCCCTCTCTATGTGGACACCTGAGGAGAGGACATGTTTGAGTTTCTCCCTCATCGACCTCACCCCCCGACCCCCTCAGCCGGTACGGGTGAGGGGAGGACATGTTTGGTTTTCTCCATGATTCACCTCACCCCCCAGCCCCCTCTCTACGCAGTGGAGAGGGGGTCAGGGGGTGAGGTTCTTGAAAAGGTGTCCTCTCCTCAGTCCGGTACGGAGAGGGGGTTGGGGGCGGAGGTTTCAGCGTTTGCAGACAGACCCTAATGCCATCACCACATTATTCCGACTTTCCCGCAGCGCGCCTTTGCGCTAAAAATAGGCGTATCTATTGGACACGGGCATAAACGGGGCAGCGGCATGTACAAAATCGTATTACTGCGACACGGTGAGAGCGCTTGGAACAAAGAGAATCGGTTCACGGGTTGGACGGATGTCGATCTGACCGAAAAGGGTGTGCAAGAAGCAACCACCGCCGGGCAACTGCTCAAGGCGGAGGGCTATACGTTCGATGTGGCGTATGTCTCTGTCCTCAAGCGGGCGCTGCGCACGCTGTTCATCACGCTCGATGAGATGGATTTACTGTGGATTCCCACCTACAAATCGTGGCGGCTCAACGAACGGCATTACGGCGCGCTGCAAGGGCTGAACAAAGCCGAAACCGCCGCGAAGTTTGGCGACGAACAGGTGCTGATTTGGCGGCGCAGCTATGCCGTGCCGCCGCCACCGTTGTCCACCGATGATGCGCGCTATCCGGGCAGCGATCCGCGCTACGCCGAACTGACCGCCGCCGAACTGCCGCTGACTGAATGCTTGAAAGATACTGTTGCGCGCTTTTTGCCCTATTGGCACGCGACGATTGCGCCGATGGTGCAGTCGGGCAAGCGCGTGATTGTAGCGGCGCACGGCAACAGCATCCGCGCGCTGGTCAAGTATCTCGACAATGTGAGCGATGAGAATATCGTTGAACTGAACATCCCAACCGGGATTCCGCTGGTCTACGAACTCGACGCTGATCTGAAGCCCATTCGCAGTTACTATTTAGGCGATCAAGCGGCGGCGAAAGCGGCTGCGGCAGCCGTTGCGGCACAGGCGAAGGTCAAAAACTAAGCACGCCACATCCATCCTCCAAGATGTGCGCTGTCGGTCTTGGGGGATGAGCTTTGTCCCCCCTTCCTCTATAATCCGCATCGTTTAGCTCAGCATTGAAGGGTGTTTTTCATGTCCATCCGTACCGAACCCGTGACCCTGATCGCCCCCTACGGCGGTCAACTGGTCGATCTGCGCGTCCCCGACGCCGAACGCGAGACGTTCAAGTCATACGCAGTTACACTGCCGTCGATCCAAATTTCTGACCGCGCCCTGTGCGATCTCGAACTGCTGGCAACGGGCGGCTTTTCGCCGCTGGATCGCTTTATGGACAGCGCCGATTATCGCCGCGTTCTCGAAGAAATGTGCTTGGCGAACGGCACGCTGTTCCCGATGCCGATCACGCTGCCCGTCGAGCAGACGCCCGAAATTCATTTCGACCGCGAGATTGCACTGCGCGATAGCAAGAACAACCTAATCGCCGTCATGACGATTGAAGATATTTACGCTTGGGATCGCGACGAGCTGTGTCTGAAAGTGTTCGGCACGCTGGATAACAAGCATCCGCTGGTGGCGGAAACGGCGCGTTGGGGTAAAACCAACATCAGCGGGCGGTTGCGCATCTTGAGTCTGCCGCTGCACTACGATTTCCGCGAGATTCGGCTAACGCCCGACCAAGTGCGCACGAAATTGGCATCGTATGGGCATCAGAACATCGTCGCCTTCCAAACGCGCAATCCGCTGCACCGTGTGCATGAAGAATTGACGCATCGTGCGGTTGCAGAGATCGACGGCGCGCTGCTGCTGCATCCGGTTGTCGGCATGACGCGACCCGGCGACGTGGATCATTACACGCGCGTGCGTGGTTACAAGGCACTCGCCGCCACGTATTATGAGCCGAACCAGATTTTGCTCTCGCTCTTACCGCTGGCGATGCGCATGGCGGGTCCGCGCGAAGCCGTGTGGCACGCGATCATCCGGCGCAATTACGGCGCGAATCACTTCATCGTCGGGCGCGATCATGCGGGTCCCGGCAATGATTCGACGGGCAAAGCCTTTTACGGACCCTACGACGCGCAAGAACTCGTCGCCAAATACGCGGACGAAATCGGCGTGAAGATGATTCCGTTCACCGAATTGACCTACTTGCCCGACGAAGACCGCTACGAAGAAGCCTCAAAACTGCCGCCGGGCGCAAAAACGGCGTCGATCTCTGGCACGCAAGTGCGCGAACAATACTTGAATCAGGGCAAGCTGCTGCCGCCGTGGTTCACGCGCCCGGAAACCGCCGCCATCCTCGCGGAGACGTACCCGCCGCGCCATCAACAGGGCGTGTGCATCTGGTTCACAGGCTTGAGCGGATCGGGCAAGTCCACGACTGCCGAAATCTTTGCGCTGTTGATGATGGAACACGGACGACGTACCTCGATGTTGGATGGCGATGTCGTCCGCACGCATTTGAGCAAGGGACTCGGCTTCAGCAAGGAAGATCGGGATACGAACATCCGACGCATCGGCTATGTGGCGTCGGAGATCGTGCGGCATGGCGGCGTTGTGGTCTGCGCCGCCGTCAGCCCGTACCGCGCCACGCGCGAACAAGTCCGCCAGATGATCGATGAAGGGCATTTTATCGAAGTGTTCGTCGATACGCCGCTGGATGTGTGCGAACAGCGCGACGTGAAAGGCATGTACGCGAAGGCGCGGCGCGGGGAAATCACGGGCTTCACCGGCATCGACGATCCGTATGAAACGCCGCTCAACCCAGAGTTGACGCTCGATACGGTTACGTATACGGGTGAGGAAAACGCGCGGCGTGTGGTCGAATACTTGCTGGCACAGGGGTTCGTGCGGTAAACAGGAAAGGGCGTCCAACCGGGACGCCCTTCATTCAAATCGTCGCCAATTGGGTTAGAACCAGCTATACCGCACGGTGTATGTGATCACCGTCTCGCCATCCGGCGGGACTTCGACGCGAAATTCGACCGTGTTGTTGTCGGTTTGCGTGTAACTGTGCGTCGCAGTCAAGATTTCCCAGTTCGTCCAGCGGAACAGATGCTCCGGCACGCGGATTTCGACGGTCTGATCTTCTTTGCGGTTGCGCAGTCGGATTTCATACGTTTCTTCGATGATGGTGTTGGCGATCTGCTGAAAACTGGTCTGCTTGCGTTCGCCCACGAGATCGAAGGCGTTGCCCAAGAAGATTTCAACATCTTCGCCTTCCGGCGTGTGGTCGATGACGTTCTCGCCAATCAACAGCGCAGCATCATCGATATCCTGCTGATAGACGCGGATGCGCCCGGCGGGCAAGTCTGCGCCCAAGCCATTTTCTGCGTCCGTCGTGAACTCCAAGTAGGTCTGCACGTCGGTCATGCCAATGCCGCCGTAATATTGATCGGCGTAGGGACCCCCGCCGTAGTACGGATAGCTGTTCTCGTAGACGTAGAAGGTGTGGGCGGGAACGCCCGTGCCGTTGACGAACTCGACTTGTTTGGTTTCGTTGTCCGCGACGGTCACGGGACGCGCAATCTCGTATAAGTTGTACTCGAATAATTCGCGCTGTTGGACGCGCGCTTCGGGCGCTGCCGATGCTGCGATCCCATCCGCGAACAGCATTTCGTTCATGACACTCGCATCGGGCAGACGGTTCACATCGCCCGCGATCAGCTTGACCTGCGCATCGCGGAAGGTCGCGCCGCTGGTGTTGGTCAGCGTGATCCAGCCGTTGAGATCGAGCGAGGTGTTATCGCGCGCCAGCAGGACGTTGTAATCGGCGCTCCAGTTCATGCCGCCCGTCAGGTACGTCAGTTGGACTTGCTGTTCGCCCGCCGCCGCGCTCTCGATGAGCCAACGCAGCGTGGGGCGCGTGATCAAGCCGTCGGACAGCGCCGGGAAGCGGATATCGCGCACCTGTGCCAAGCTGATCACGATGATCTGTCCGTTATCATCGCGGAGAATGACCTCGCCATTGCGTCCGCTGAGAAGCTGTCCAGCGAAGATCGTGCCATCATCCGCGACCAATTCGATCCGCTGATCGAGATACCGCTGCAACAGCGCGCCAGAGTTGACCAGATCGAACACATAGTTCTGTTCCAGCACGAACGTTCCCGTCGGGTCGGTCAGCGAAACAAATGTGACCGACGTGGCATCGATATAAGCGGCAACATCGGTGAAATCGAGCGTGTTCACGCCCGCGTCAAGCGCGAATGTGCGGCGATCCACCACCAGCGCCGTCCCCTGATTGTAGATGGCAAGGGCGACACCATCGGAGGCGGGCTGTGAGTCTTGCGCGACGGGCGCGGCGACCGTATCAGCGGCGCGCGTGAGCAGGGACGGCGCGGCGAATGCGCCGATGAGCAGGGCGGTACTGGCGGCGACGAGCAAACGTTTCGATGTCATGGACAATTCCTTTCGCGGTATCATTGAAGGGTAGACGTTGGAGCAGGGCGAATCGTTCCCAACGAGGCGATCCTGACGAAGCAAGCCAATCCGTACAACGGCGTGAACGCGCATCTCAACCGCTTTTTGCAATCGAGCGGTTGGGAGTCGTTTCATGGTGCGTTGATCGAAACTATGGTCGATATGCTCGATCCAGAGCTGCCCGATCATTACATCGTCACAAGCGATGAATCGTTGCAAATCAGCGCACAAAGCGCCGATGAAAGCGTGCGTACCATCAAAATCAAACCCCACTTGACCGCTTACCCAACTGGATACCGACGCCGATCAAGCCAAGATGCGCGCGCTCATGGAAACGCAGAATCGCTAACGCTGCGTTAAATCTTGTCGGCGCTTGTTGACTACGAAAATCGCGTGATATAATACCCCTAATCTATGGGGTTTATCCTCGAAATAATGACCAACGAAAAACCTGATCAACCTCCCCAGCCGCGCCTAAACGCAGGGGGATACCGTTGACCGACAACAACACGTCCACGATTGCTGTCTTAGCAATCTTGATTGCGCTACATGGATGTTTGGAATTTGCCTTTGCGGCATTGAGCAACTGTCGCCGCGCCCCGCTGCAAGAACGCGCCTCTCAAAATCACATCAATGCTCGCCGCGCGTTGAAGCTGTGCGACGATTTGCTGCGGCTGCACATGGCAAACGATTTCATGCGGATGGTCTTGCGCTTCACAATGGCGGGCGTCGCCGTGATCGGCTTCAGCGTACCGTTGATGCAAGCCGACGGCAGCGCGCTCAATCCGAGTGCGGCGCTGGCGATTGCGCTCATCCCGACGGCATTGGCATCATTTCTGTTCGGTGGTGTACTGCCTGCTGCGCTTGGCTCTGCCTACGCCGATCAAGCTGCACTCACTGTCGCGCCGCTGATGCGCGCGCTGCTGTTCGTCCTCAGCCCAATACTGGCGGCGCTGATCGCGCTCAACCGCGCCGCTATTCGGCTGGCGGGGAGCGAGGCGCTCGATAAAGCCGTGACCGAAGAAGCAATCATGACGCTGGTCAATGTCGGACAGCAAGACGGCACGATTGAAGACGACGAAAAAGCGATGATTTATTCGGTCTTGCAGTTCAACGAAACCATCGCGCGCGAGGTCATGATCCCGCGCCCCGATGTGGATGCCGTCGAAATCAACACCTCGCTGGACGAGGTGCTGCAAGAGTTCATCCGCAGTGGACACAGCCGTATTCCTGTCTATGAAGACAGCATCGACCGCGTGCGCGGCGTGCTGTACGCCAAAGACATGCTGACACTGCTGGCAGCAAACATTCACAACGACATTATGCGCAAGCCGCTGCGCGATATCATGCGCGCCGCCTATTTCGTGCCAGAGACCAAGCGCGCCGACTCGTTGTTCAAAGAGATGCAGGACAACAAGACCCATATCGCCATCATCGTGGACGAATACGGCGGCACGGCGGGCTTGCTGACCATCGAGGATTTGATCGAAGAGATCGTCGGGGATATCCGCGACGAGTTCGATGTGAACGAAGAAGCTGAATACGTCCAATCGGGCGAGGGCGAATACATCGTCGATGGCAGCATGAACCTAGACGATCTGGATGATTTGCTTGGTTTGGCGCTCCCCGCCGACGACAATGACTCCATCGGCGGCTTGATCTACAGCCGCTTGGGGCATGTGCCAGAAATCGGGGAGACGCTGACGCTGGATGAGCAGCGGCTCGTGCTGCGGGTGACGGAGGTCGATGATCGGCGCATCCGCAAGGTTCATATCACACGTCTGCCCGAACCACCACCGCCTGGCAGCGACGAGCGTGATACGCCAACCAACGGTAAGCGCCTCGAGACTGGGAAGTTCAGTGCCATCGGCAAAAACCGCGAGACTGCCAAAGACGACGAATTGATGCAGTCGCAGCCCGATGTTTCATCAGGCGTGCAGCCTGCACACACCGCATGAACGACGTTGAGCTATCGATGCGCGCGCTGATCGACGACGCGCGCGCCGCCACCAAACACGCTTACTGTCCTTACTCGCATTATCCCGTCGGCGCGGCGCTGTTGGCGCGCGATGGGACGATTTACACCGGCTGCAATGTTGAGAATGCAGCGTATCCGGCGGGAATCTGTGCCGAACGGACGGCGCTGGTGAAAGCGATCAGCGAGGGCGCGCGCCAGTTCGACGCGCTGGCGGTCGTGACGCGCGACGGCGGATCGCCATGTGGCATCTGTCGTCAGATGCTCTATGAGTTCGCGCCGCATTTGCGCGTGATCATCGCGGACATGGACGGCAAGATCAGCTACGACGGCGACTTATCCGCCTTGCTTCCGTTCGGATTTGGTGCCGAACACCTCGCATGACGCGCCCCGAACGCGAACGCTCGTTCCGCACGCCCGCACTCATCCTTAAGCGGCGCGATTTTGGCGAAGCCGACCGGATGCTGACCATTCTGACCCCCGACGATGGCAAATTGGATGTCTTGGCAAAGGGCGCACGCAAACTGACCAGCCGCAAGACCGGACAGGTCGAATTGTTCACGCGCGCGGACATGCTGCTCAGTCGCGGGCGCGAGATCGGGCAGGTGACGCAAGCGGACATGACCGCGCCGTATCTGCCACTGCGCGAAGATTTGACGCGCGGCGCGTATGCCAATTACGCCGTCGAACTGCTGGATCGCTTCACGACGGACAGCGACGAACACGACAGCGGACGGCTGTTCAAGCTGTTGGATGCGACGTTCGAGCGGCTGTCAACGGCAGTCGATCCGCGCCTTGCCGTGCGCTACTACGAGATTCACCTGCTGGATCGCGTCGGTTTTCGCCCAGAACTGCATGAATGTGTCATCGAACGCGAACCGATTCAGCCAGAAGATCAATTCTTCAGCGTGTCCGAAGGCGGCATCGTCTGCCCGACGTGCGGGGCGCGTGCGCGTGTCTCGCTGAACGCGATTAGCTTGGGCGCGCTCAAAGTCTTGCGCCATTTGCAGCGCAGTTCGTATGACGTGGTGGCAGCGCTGAACCTGTCGCCCGCGCTGCACGACGAGACCGAACGGCTGATGCTTGGCTATCTAACGTATCTGTTGGAGCGGCGCGTGCAGAGCGTCGAGTTCATCCAGCGTGTGCGCCGGATGTAATCAAAACGCGGCACGTTCCCGCCCCAAAAGCGCCGTTTTCACATCCCTAGCATCCGCATATTCAGTCAAGCACGCTTGCACGTCCGCCAACGCCGCTTCGACATCGCGCCGCGCTGAGTTTGATGCATCAAGGTGATGCGCCTCGATGGTGACGAGCAAGGCGCTGGTATCCGCGCGCGCGGCGCTCTCGGCGCTCTGACGCCAACACCACCGCCGCGCCGCGACCTGCTTCTGTGCATCCGAGAACACGACTTCGCCCACGTCGGGATGGGTCGGTTCGGCGGCGTCGAGTTCGGTGAACGTTTCCGTCCCATCCGCGAAATGCACGGTCAAGCCGTCACCCACGCCGCGCAGATCGATCATCGCAATCGGCAGCGCGTAGCGGATGCTGACCAGATTCCCGATATCGACCAACATATTGATCGATGGAATGTCGCCTTTTTTCGTCAGCCGTCGTAACAATGCCTCCGCTGCGCTGCGATACTGCGTCGGATCAATTCCGAATGCGCGGAACGCCCCTCGCCATGCCGCCAATGACGGCAGATCACTGAGGGGCGTCGTCCCAATGCGCGCGCGGACGGCGGCTTGCTCGTGCAGATAGCGCTCGTGCAAATCGGCGGGCGTCGCGGCGTTGCGCACGGTCGGCGCGTGGAGGATGCCGCCAACGATAGCGGGAAAGGTGTGGAGGATCGCAGCGTCGTAGCGAAAGAGGGTCACGTTGTCGCTTGCCGCAGCGCGCCCACGCGCCGCCGCGCCGTCATAATCAGCGCGCGCGCGCCATTGAGGATCGCGGGCAAATGCGCGCCAATTGCAATCGCCGCCACCATTGGAATCAGTTCGCTGTAGACACCCTCGAACGTGCGGAAATAGATGAAGGCTTGTGCGCTCCCCGTCGTGTCGTTCCAGTAGCTCGACCAGCCGATGAACAGCGGAATCCATAAGCTAATCGCGTCGATCAGCGCGGCGATCACACCCGGCAGCCGCACCAGCGCCGTGATCCCCAAGCCGACTGCGCCGCCCAAGCCCGCGAACGCCATCAAGCCCCAATCCGTGACCGGATATTCCAAGATCAGCCACGTAAACGCGCCCCACGTCAGCGCACCGATGCTCACGCCCACGATCAGACTCCACGCGATGATCCCCCACCACGAGAAGAAGCCGCGCATCCGCGAGGGTGCTTCGCCCGCCAAGATGGCGCGGAAGCCGTAGAGGATGCCCATCGTCAGCCCGAATGAGATGCCCTTGCTCCAGCGTTCCGGCGTGAAGATCGAGAAGCCGGGCAGATTCAGCCATGTATAGAACCCGAACGCCAGTCCCGCGCCAATAGCGGCGAACAAGAAGCGCCACGTCATGCGCGTTGGGTCTTGCGCCAATCGCCGCCAGACGTTTGCCAGCCACGCGAACAAGCGCGCCCACCATGCCACGCTGTTGGGCAGCGACGCCGCTTCATCGCGCACGACGGCGAGGGCGCGTAATGCGCCTTTCGCGCCCGTCCGCTGGCGGCGCGCGATCTCCGCGACGGCGGCTTGCGACCGAATGCGCCCAATCGTGCGTGCGGCTTGCTCGGCAACGTCGGCGTCCTCATCCTCAAGCGCGGTATGCGCCAACAGGTTATCGATATCCGGCGAATAGACGACGCCGATCCACTCGGTAGACGGATTGAAGTCGGTGTTGAGTTGACGACGAACGGTCTGCATCCAACCGCGTCGTGCGGCGTCGGGGACGAGGTTCGGCGCAGCCGTTGGCGTGCCAATGTGGGTAGGGGAGGCGACATTCTGCGCGGTGGACATCGGCATCGTGCGTAGATTGTCGTTCGCCTGATCCCCCGACGAGCGGGGCGGCACAATCAATGGCTTGGAGTAGATTTCCGAGTCGATTTCGCTCATCGGCGCGGTGCGCATGTCATCGTTGACCTCACCCCCCGACGGGCGACGCGGCGGGATAATCAGCGGTTTGGACAGCACATTGGAGTCCATCCGGTCAATCGGCGCGGTGCGCATGTCATCATCGGCGGGTTTGCGCGGTGGGATAATCAGCGGCTTGGACAGCACATCGGAGTCCATCCGGTCAATCGGCGCGGTGCGCATGTCATCGTCGGCGGGTTTGCGCGGTGGGATAATCAGCGGTTTGGACAGCACATCGGAGTCCATCCGGTCAATCGGCGCGGTGCGCATCTCATCGTCGGCGGGTTTGCGCGGCGTTGGCGGTGCGTACAGCGGCTTGGACAGGATTTCCCAGCCTGTTTCCGCGTCGGATAGGGTCGGCACGGGCGCGGTAATTGTGCCATCATCGGCTGCGACGGGCGGCGTCGGAGGTTTCACGACTGGGACGGGTTGTGTGCGCAGTTCGTCGCCATCGGGCGGTGTCGGTTTAGTCTGATCGCTCATCGAAATGTCCTCTCATGACCACACAGACGGGACGCTGCCCGTCGCGCGTTTGTGCGCGCGGATCGCGTGCGTCTCTAAGACGCGCAGTGCCGCCAATTTCGCCTCTTTATTGCGCTCTTGTGACAAGGCTTGCGCGACCAACTTCGGGATTTTCGGTGGGTCTTCGTCCGGCAGATGCTCCAAACAGCGCAGCGCCCGCGTGCGTGCGGCGGCGTTCTCGCTCAAGACGGCGTGCAGCGCCACCCAGCGGCGGTTATCATCGTCGAGCGCCGCCCACCAGAAATCGATCTGGAAATCGTATTCCAGCGCGCCGCGTAACAACATTTGCTGTCCGGCATCGTCCAATTCGAGCCGATTCGCATCCGCTTGCGCATAAAAGTCGTGAATCAGCATGAAATGGGTGATGCCGAGCAAGAAGCGCCCTTGTCCGCGCGCCCACGCCCGCCGCGCGCGTTTGTAGATGTCCTCCGCCTCGCGCCGCGCCATCGCTTCGGGACCGGAGCCGGGTTGTGTATTCAGCGCGCCACGATCCACGTTCAGCCCCCCTGGCACGCGCATTAGCACGCCGATATCGCCCTCTTCGCCCTGCGCATCCGGCGCGATCAACACTGCATCGCTCTGTGATGTGCGCAGATCGGTATCGCGGGAGGCAGGAATAGCGCGCGCGTTGGGCTGCGCGACCCGGCTCAACACCGCCTCGAAACCCTCGAATACGCCCATGATCGATGCGGTGCGGTCTTCCAAACGCATCGCCGTTCCCTTGCGTAAGACTTCGTGCAGCGCCATCGGCAAGCTCGGACGAATGCCCTGCGGATTCGGAATTTCGATGCCCGCTTGCAGTTGGCGCAAGGCGAGAGGCTGCGCCGCGTCGAACGGCAGTGTCCCGGTAATCATGTGGAACAGCATGATTGTGTAGCTGAACACATCCGCGCGGTGATCCAGTTGTTCGCTGGTCATTTGTTCTGGCGGCATGTAGAGCAGCGTCCCCGATCCGGGATTTTTCGCGCGTCCTTCCGGGTCAAGGATGGTCGCCAAGCCGAAATCCGCCAGATACGGCGAGCGATAGCTGTCCAGCAGGACATTGGACGGCTTGAGGTCGAGGTGAATGATTTTGCTGTCGTGCGCGTAGCTAAGTGCCTGCCCAATAGCGCGCGCCAGCCGCAGCGCCTCATCGATCCCCAACGCGCCGTCTTCAAGCGCGTCCTCGACGGAGCCGCCAGAGACGTAACGCATGACGATGTAAAGTTGTCCCTCGTAGCTGCCGAAATCGTAGATCGGCAGGATGTTGGGATGTTCCAGCCCCGCAATCGTCTTTGCCTCGCGCTCGAATAGGCGCACGGGATTGGCATTGGCTATCGACAAATCCGGCGCGATGGTCTTGATCGCCACCGTGCGATTCAACTGCGAATCGCGCGCTGACCATACATCTGCCATGCCGCCGCGCCCGATGTGTTCGACCACGCGGTAATGGCTAAATTCGACTCCGGGTTCGAGCATATGCGTTTCCCGTTTCGTTTGTCCGTCCGTGTGCCTCCATTATAGATCGGGACACGGCGCTGTGCGCTGTCGTGCGGGAAAGTCATGTTAGAATGAGCGTAATGGGGATGTTGAGGTGAATCATGACGCAAACCGTGCGCGCCGTCTACCACGACGGGCAATTGAAACTGCTCGATCCCGCTGGCTTGCAAGAGGGGCAGATCGTGACGCTGACGATTACGGCGGCAACGTCGCCGCGCGAAGTTACGCGGGAAGAAGTTACGGCGCGATTGCGGGCGGCGGGGTTGTTGGTCGAGGGCAAAGACGCAATTGATAAATCAATCGATATGGCTTCTTTGCGCGAACTCACGCCGGAAGAGCGGGATCGGATTGGTAGGTTATTAGCAGCAGATCGTCCGGTTGAAAACATCATCAGCGAAGATCGAGGCGAATATTGAGCGTCTACTTTGCGGATACCAGCGGGTTCGCCAAACGCTATGTGACTGAAACTGGAACGCGCTGGATACGTGGACTGTGCGACCCCGCCTCTGGAAATGTAATCGCTGTCTCTATGCTTGGAACGGTCGAGTTTCTGTCTCTATTAGGACGACATGTTAGGGAAGCGAAGATTAGCGCGTCTGATTACAGGGTTGTGCGCAGCGATTTTCTGTTTCATGTCCAGCGTCAATATACACTCGTCCAGCTTTCATTACGTGTGGTGACGCAAGCCCAACTCATGACCGAACGATATCCACTCCGTACCTTAGACGCGCTGCAATTGGCGTCGGCACTCGTAGCGACTAACTTCTTGCCTGATGCTCCGATTTTCATCAGCGCCGATCTCAAGCTGCTTGCCGCTGCGTCCGCCGAAGGCTTGCCGACGGATGATCCGAACGCTCATCCCTAATTCGCCCCATTTTGTGCTATAACTTCCCCATCGTGTCCCACAATCGAAAGCCATTTGCCATGAAGCGATTTGCCCTCGTGTTCCTTTGCCTCGTGTTCGCTGTTGTGCCGACGTTCGCCCAAGATGACGCCCCTACGCGCCGCGATCCTGCCGTGCTGGCGTCCGATTATCGCGGCTACGACGGGGCAATCAGCGTCTCGCCGCTGCCTGACACCTACGCCGTCGGGGATACGGGTGAATTTTGGGTCGCCACGACCACCAGCCCGACCCCCGTCCGCGTTTCTGCGACGCTGGCAGCCGTCGCGCTCGATGCGTATGTCTGGATCGAGGACGGCGTGAACGCGGGCGATGCCGCGTTGGGGACGGTCGCGGAACAAGTCGGCTCGCTGTGGTCAACCCTCCGGCTGCGCGCCAATTATGTGCAGCGCGCGCCGCTGCCCGTGCAGGGCGATGCGTCGTCGTTCGTGGATCTGACGGACTTGCTGCCCGTCCCTGATGTAGACGGCGATCCGCGCTTGCACATCCTCTACGCGCGCGATCTACGCGAGGATTTTGGCTATAACCCCGCCGACAGCTTGCTCGCGCCCCTTGCCCCAACCGAAGCGAGCAACACGCGCGAAATCCTCTATATCAATACCACGCCGTTCGCGGGCGTCGGACTCGACGATGGGCTGTACGTGTACGGCATGATCCGCGCGCTTTACACGCTGACGATTACGTACAACGTCCCCGAACAAGCGGCGTGGCTGACGGAGGCACTTAGCAGCAATGTGATCCAGCAGATTCAAGAGGTGGCGCTCGCTCCCGCCGATATCGATTCGTATTTCTCCGCGCCCGACACGACGACCTTTCTGCGTCCCTCGACATTCGCCAATCGCGGCGCGGTCAACGCGGCACAGCAGATGTTTTTGGGCTATCTCGTGCAGCAGTATGGTGCAGAGACGTTCCGCACACTGTTCCTCGCACCGGGCTTGGGCTTGAGCGCAGTCGAGGCGGCGTTGGCGGCGGGCAATTTCACCGATCCGACGACTGGCGCGCCGGTCACCGCGCGCGACTTGTTCGCGGATTTCGTCGTTGCCAACGTGATCAACGCGCCGATTGGCGACGGACGCTATGTTCACAGCGTCACGACGCTGGCTCAGGGGCAGTTCCCGCGCTTGAACCGCGCCGAGACGCTGCCCTTCACAGCGGAGAATGCGGCTGTCGCGCAGTTTGGCGCGACATATACGCTGTACCTCACAGGGGATGCGCCCGAAACCATCGCGGTCGCGTTCGATGGCGCCGCGACCACGCCGCGTTTGTCGATGGCGGATCAGGCGTCGGATGATGCGTTTTACTGGTCGGGCGTCGGCGCGGATGCCCGCCGAACGCTGACGCGCTCGTTCGATTTGGCGGATACCGAGTCGCCAGAATTGACCTTCTCGGCGTGGTACGACCTGAGCGACGGCTGGAACTATACCTACGTCTCCGTTTCGGCGGACGGCGGCGCGACGTGGGACATTTTGACGCCAGAATACGCGGGCGCTTCGACCAACACGGCTGGAATCGCGCCACGCAATCCGCACGGTGTCGCCTATGGCGCGGGCTTCACAGGTATCAGCAATCCGGCAGGCGCGCAGCCGTTCCCGATCATCGGCGTGGTGATCCAGGGCGACGGCTTCACGTTGGGCGAAGTGTCGCCGGGCGGACCTGCCGATCAAGCTGGAATTTTGCCGGGCGATCTGGTGATTGGCTATGACAGCGCGGAATGGGAGCGCACGCCGGATATCATCGGCTTGTTGACGCGCTACAATCCGGGCGACACGCTCAATCTAACCATCCAGCGCGGCGGCGAACGTCTCGATGTCCCCGTCGTGTTGGGCGCGCATCCGACACGCATCCGCCAGCCCGAACCCATGTGGCTGCCATATCGCGTCGATCTGTCCGCCTACGCCGGGGGCGCGATCCTGCTGCGTTTCGACATGGTGACGCTGCCCGGACGCACGGATCACGGCGTCGCTATCGATGACATCGCCATCGATGTGATTGAATACGCCGACAGCGCGCCGTCGGACACGGATTGGACGTTCAACGGTTGGACGCGAACGACCAACACGGTTCCGCAATCGTGGCTCGTGCAAGCGATTACGATTGGCGCGGAGGATACGCCCGCGCGCGTGCGCCGCTTGCTCGATTGGGAGTCGGATGCAGCATCGGGCGCTTGGACGCTTGATGTGGCGGCGGGCGAGGCGCTGCTGGTGATTGTATCCGCGGTAGGCGAGGAGACGGACGCAACCGGGCGGTATAATTTGAGTATTATATCGACGGAATAAATCAAAAATGGATTGCTGTATATTCACTACGATCAAAAAGCGGACGTTCTCGACCTCCGCTTCAACACGAAACCCTACCGTGCGACACGCGCAATCAATGATCTCGTCGCCGTCGCTGTCAGTGAAGATGGAAGCGTAATTAGCATTGAATTTCTACGGGCTTCACAACCGATTGAGCATTTGGCGGTGTTCCTAGCCCAAATCGAGCCTGAAAAAGCGGCACAGTAGGGGCGATGTCCCCTACTGCTCTGCCCGCGACCGCGTGCGGAAGTACCCACGCACGAAGCGATACAGTTCCAGCGCGTTTTCTGGACGCTGCCGCATTTGTTCGAGCTTGCGCCCTTCGCTGTTGTCGTCTTGCAGCACGCGCGGATCGGCTTTCTCGCAAATCGCCAACGATAATTCTGCGATCCGCTGGCAATCGACCGCCAAATCTTTGACCAGCGACCGCCGTTCTGCCAGCGAAATATCGCCCCACAAACTCTCGATCTCGGCGCGGATATCTTCCGCACTCACGCTTGGGCGCTCATCGGCAGGGAACGCGCGCAGCGCCGTCTTGATCAGGCGTGTCATTTGCTGTAACTCGCGCAACAGCAGATGGGTCGCGCGTGCGCCCATTGGATGCGGCTCACCCTCGCGTTCGGCGCGGCTGGTCAACTTGCGATTCTGCGCGAAGTAGCCGCCCATCACGCGGAATACATCGATCACCGTATAAACACCGCCTTTGCCATCCAAAAGGGTGTCCAACACCTCGTTGCTGTCGCGCGCATCGCGTTCAACGCGCGCCTTGCGATGCTGCGATGCCAACGTGACGATCATCCGTCCAAAGTCCAAGATTGCATCCGACAGCTTGCCGCGTTCTTCTGGCGTCAAACCGCCGCGCAAGCTGTCGAGATCGTTGACGAGCATACTGATGGTCGGCAGACGATTTTTGTCCGTGAACGCCACCCATGTATCGTATAAGAATGACGACAGCGCGTTGACCGAATAGGCATAATCCGCCATCGATTCGCCGCCCATGATGCGTCGCATCAGCAGCGTGGCGTCGAGCATGTGGCGCACGTCGCGTCCCAACGATTCGCCCAAGCGCGCGATGGCTTGCCGCGCGAAGTTGTCCGGCAGCAAGCGCACATAGCGGCGCAGCGCCTCCATCGCCGCCGCGCGCACGTTTTCTTCCCAATCGAGCGTCGCGTACAGCTTCAACAGCGGTTCGACGCCCGCCACGCCGCGCCGTGCCGCCGCTGTCGGCAGCAGATTGGCGATGCGCGTGATGGTGTTGGTATCGCGCACCTGCACATAGTAATCGAGCAAGCGCAGCAGCAGGTCGGGCGGAATCGACTCGACGATCACGCGATTGGTGAACACCAACGCCGATAGTTCTGCCACCACCCCATCCAAAGTGGGTGGGTAGCTGAACTGTTCCAGCGCGCCGAAATACGCCATCGCCAGCGGCAGCGGCTTGAGCGGCTTGCTGCTCAAGCCACGCAGCGCCAGCGAGACCGACTCCATCGGGAACGGCGTTGTAGCGAACAAACGCCGCAGCATTCCCGCGAAATCCATCTGTTTATCGACGGGGTACAACAACCGCGCTTGCTTGAGCAGTTCGTTGGCGAGTTCTTCATAGGCGCCGCGCGCCATCAGGATTTGTAAGAGCGAATAGGCGCCTTCTGCGCCAAGTGGCGACAAAAGCTCGTCCACCGACAGCGTGCGCACGATCAGCCGCAAGCTCTCGTTGTAGGTTTCGCCCCACGGCGAGAGCGCCGCTGATGCCAACTGTGCTGCTGCGGTTGTATCGATCAACCGATAGCGCCCCGCCAAGACCGCCGCTTCGCACAGCCGGATCGCCATCAGCGGACGCCATTCCGCCGTGAAGCCGCCTACGACTTTTGATAGCAGTCCAGCAGCGGCGGGTTCGTTGTCTTCGGCGTTCAACTGTGCCAACAATTGATGCAGCGGCTTCGGTAGGGGGCTGATCTGTTTGATCGCCAAGAAGCGCCGCCAGTTGTCGCTGTTGAGCGAGCGCGCCGCCATCGCAAACAGCGTCAGTGACAGATTTTGACTTTTGGCGCGTAGGGGGAGCGCGATCTGGATCAACTGTGGCACAATCGCGTCGATCTGCGTGTCGTTGTGGACGGTGCGGAATTGTTCGAGGAACAGATGCAGCTTTTCGGCGTCGCCGTTCTTCGCCAGCAGTTCCGCAAAGCTGACAGCGGCGCGATGCAGCAGTTCCGTCCAGTACATGCCGCGAAAGCCGAGCGGATTTTTCATCCAGCGGCTCAACCGTTTGTAGACGCGATCCGATTTGCTTTGTGCCAGCGCCTCGTTCATCTGCTGCAAGATCACGCGCTCAAGATCGGGCTGTCCGCGCGCCGCCGTCGCCAACAAATCCGAATGCGCGACTTCTTCGAGCGCCAGCGCGAACGCCATCAGGTGCTTGACGTAAATGACGCGCAGTTCGTCGGTCAGCGTGGGGTCTTCGCCCAAGATTTTGGCAGCTTCGGGTGTCTCGACGGGCAAGCCGTTGATTAGCGCATCATCGATCTTGCGCCGATGCGAGGCGTATTTGAGCGCGTCCGCCAGCTTTTCGCCGCGTCGGATGCGCCACGAAGCGACAGCGGCGAGCGCGCTGGTCTGGTTGATCACCAGTGCCGTATCGAGGCGCAGTTGACTCTTGATGAAGCGCGCGTATTCGTCGCGGACGCGCGTGCCGTACACTTTGGCTTCTTTCCAGTCGAAGATCAGTGTTTTCTGCGACGGATCGCTGTCTTGGAAGAAGCGAATCTGTACATCGAGCGTGGTGCTGGCAGTCGTGTGCGTGGCGAAGGTCACGCCAAAACGCGCGGGTGGTGGCAAGAGTGCCAATAAGCCTTCGATGAAGGCGGCGCGCGCGTCGAGGGCAGGGGTCGCGTGCGTCACCACGATGGGGACGCCTTGAATGAGTGCCGCCAACAGCGCCTCGATCACGTCAGCGCGGTCAAGGGTCGCGTTCATCAGCGCCAACATCGCGGCTTCTTGGGTCTCGTTGGATGGGTTGCCCGCCTGTTCTAAGGGCTGAAACGGAAGTTGCCCTCCGGGTCGCTCGAAGGTCGGGAACTGCATTTGGATCAGCGCCCGCATCGCGGATAGATTGCCGCCGAGCGCCCGCAGCACATCGACGGGCATCAGAATGACATGCCGGATCGCCTGTCCGCCGGGCTGTGTTTGTGCCTGTACCATATAGAACGGCGCGACTTTGCCGCGCACCAGCGCCCACGATCCATCCGGCAGATCGACAGCGGGCGGCGGGATGCGCGCTTCGCCCATCGCGTCGTTGATGTGCGCTTGGCTCACGCCCGGCGACGATGCGAGGGTTTGGAGTTCGCCTTGCGGCTTGCCCGCAATCAAGACCTGTCCATGATAGAAATGTTCGAGCTGGTACGCTGTCACGCCGTCACTCTCTGACTCGAAACCGAACCTTGTAAACCATGATTATAGCCATAAATGGTGCAGATTCACCAACTGAATACTAACCTTCATTATACGGGCGAGTCGCCGTAAAAAGTGGAAGGAAATCTTGATCATTGCAGACGGTCTACCACCGATTATCAAGCGCCTTGACGATTGGCTCATGTCCAAACAGGGTGATTTGCGGTAGCATCAAACTCCTACACTCAGTCTACCTTTTCCAAACAATATTGTTAATTATTTTTTTTATTATACGAGAAACAGTCATTAAATTTTCATGAATTATTTCGGCAGCGCCGATAAAATGTAATGTATGCTTATGTGAAACGTTTAAGCTCGTATTGAGTCGATCCGTTGATTGCCGTCCAAAAAGGTTATCATTGAGTCAATGATCATGAGCCAAATTCCACAGCCGACCCCTCAAACCGACCCGCTGGCAGCGCACACCTTGGCAGCGCGCGAAGTATGTTTTCAAACGATGATCGAAGGGATGTTGGATGCCGTCTACATCTTGCACAGCGTCCGCGATGCGTCGGGCGAAATCATCGATTTCAAGTTCGCCTATGTGAACCGCGAGGGCGAACGCCAGATGAACAACACGCGCGCGGCGATGATCGGACAATACATGTGCGAACTGTATCCGCTCAACCGGACGAATGAGTTCTTTGACCACTACAAGCATGTGGTTGAATCTGGCGAGACGCTGGAACAAGAATACTTCATCCCCATCGACGCAGAGGGGAGATCGTGGTGGTATCATCAGGTAGTGAAAGTTGGTGATGGCGTCTCGATTAGCAACCGCGACATCAGCCCGCGTAAAGCGTTGGAAGCGCAGTTGTTGGCGCAGGAACGCCAAATCGCCCAAGCAAAACAACACGCCTTAGAGCGACTGAAAACCGACATGATGGTGCGGATCGCGCACGAATTTCGCACGCCGTTGACGCGGATCGGTTTGTCCGGCGATATGTTGGAACGTTATTGGGATCGGCTGACGCCCGACCAGGTGGCGGTGCGTGTCCATGATATGAAGACCGAAATCGTCAAGCTAGAAGGCATGTTGAGCGCGCTGAATTTCGCCGTCGTCGGGCGCGATACCACGACCGAGGCGCTGATGCTCACGGCGGTGGACGTGAGCGCCTTATGCCGCGATGTTTCTGCGCGCTTTCGTAATACGCACCGTCAACAAGATCGCTTAATGATCGACTGTTTGCCGCTGCCTGCTGTACAATCCGATCCAAATCTGCTCAATCTGATCTTTCTCAATCTGATCGCCAACGCGATCAAATTTTCTGCCAACAACGCGCCCGTCTACGTCCATGTCATGCGGATGGTCGATACGCTGATCATCGAGGTACGCGATCAAGGAATTGGCATCATGCCCGACGACCTGCCGCGCATCTTCGATCCGTTCTTTCGCGGACACAACTTCGATGAAACGCCCGGTTTAGGGATCGGTTTGACGTCGGTGAAGAATGCCGTTGATATGCTGGACGGGCAAATCGTCGTGACCAGCATAGCTGCGCCTTCGTCTGTGCAAGGAACAACCGTTCGTGTTATCATCCCGGCACGATGGACAACATTGGACGGCTAAACGAATCCTCGCTGCACGCGGCGCTTAAGCTGCATTATGCCCAACCGGGCGATATGCTTGAAACGCGCGTGGGCGGCTGCGTGATCGATATCGTGCGCGGCGACCTTGACGGCGATCCCCCACCGACGTTGATCGAAATTCAAACCGGCAATTTCAGCGCGCTCAAGCCAAAATTTGCGGCGCTGCTCGATGTTTATCCCATGCGTGTGATCCTGCCGTTGGCGATGTACAAATGGATCGTGCGCATCGACACCGACGGCGTAATCGCGTCGCGGCGCAAGTCGCCAAGCGGCGGATCGCCGCTGTTCGCCTTCCGCGAGTGGGTTTACATCGCGCCGTTCATCGGACACCCCAATTTGACGCTCGAACTGGTCTACACCCACCAAGACGAGATTTGGCGCGACGACGGCGGCGGCAGTTGGCGGCGCAAGCATTGGAGCATCGCGGATCGGCGCTTGACACAGATCGACGGGATGTACGCCGTGCGCACGCCCGCCGAGTGCTACACGCTGTTCCAGTCGTGCCTGAGCGCCGAGCTGCCAGACGAATTTACAACGGCGGATGTGACGGCGCGCCTAGCGCGGGCGCGCGACAAAATCTGCGTGCAGCCCGCCGTCAACGCGCTCTGGCGCATGAGCGCGCTTGTGCGCATCGGCAAGCGCGGGCGCGCGTTCGTCTATCGCGTAAGCGAAATGGGACTATAATCCGCGTCGGGTATCCGTCCACATCAATCAAAATATGCTCACAACCAATGAAATTATCCTGATCGGAATCATCCTCACGGCGTTGGGGTTGATTTTGTCGAACAAGCTGCGCACCGACGTGGTCTCGCTCTTGGTGTTGATCGCACTCGGCGCGTCGGGTGTGCTGCCCGTCGAAGCAACATTCGCGGGTTTAAGTCAGCCCGTGATCATTACCGTGTTCAGTTTGTTCATCTTGGCACGGGCGCTGGAGGAAACCGGCGTTGTGCAATGGATCGGGGATCGCCTTCGACTGCTGGGCGGTTCGTCGGAGGCGCGCTTGATTGTCGCGGTCATGCTCGTGGCAATTGGGCTGTCGTTCTTCATGAACCTCGTCGCCGTTGGCGCCCTGCTCTTGCCCGCTGTGCTGCAAGCCGCGCGCGACTCGAACATTCGCCCATCGAAGCTGCTGATTCCGCTGTCGTTTGGGGCGCTGTTGGGCGGCACGACGACCTACTTTGCAACCGCGAATCTGCTGATCAACAGCGTCCTGCTCGAAGGCGGCTATGTACCATTAACGCCGATAGATTTCCTGCCGACGGGCATTCCAATCATCATTGCAGGCGTACTCTACATGGCGTTGATCGGGCGGCGGTTGCTGCCCACGCGCGATAGTGCCACGCTGCAAGCCAGCGCGCGCAGTTTGTCGCGCAACCTCTACGAGACGTATGAACTGGAAGATCGCCTGTGGGAATTTTTTGTCCCGCCGTGGACACGGCTCGCCAACGCGAATGTGCGTGACAGCCGCATCGGTGAGGAACTGGGCGTCACCGTCTTGGGCATTTGGCGCGATCACAATGCGATCTTGACGCCCGAACCCGACGAGGTGATCAAACCGGGTGACTATCTGCTGATTTTGGGGCGCGAAGATCGCATCACCCATCTGCGCCGTTGGGGCTTGCGACCCGGACGCCCGGATGGGGAACGCCATTACGATCCTGAACACGATTATTCGGTCGATCTGACGGAGGTCGTCATTCCGCCGCGCTCGACCATTGTCGGCAAAACGCTGACAGAACTGCGCTTCCGGAACAAATATGGGCTGACAACGGTCGCCCTGTGGCGCGGCGGGCGCAGCTATCGCACTGATGTGGGCAAGTTCCCGCTGCAAGTTGGGGACGCGCTGTTGATGGTCGGCACGCCCACGCAAATTCGCACGCTGGCGCATGAGACGGATTATGTCGTACTACGCAGTGGACACGCCGCGCGCCCACGCAAACCGCAGAAAGCGTTGATCGCGCTGGCGATCTTCGCACTGGCGGTTGCGGCATCGCTCGTTCGGGTGATCCAGCCCGCAGAAGCCTTGTTGGCAGGCGCTTTGGCGGCAGTATTGACGGGCTGTCTGAACATCGATGAGGCATACCGCGCGGTCGAATGGCGCGTCGTGTTCACCATCGCGGGAATGCTGCCGCTCTCGACGGCGCTCACCGAAACGGGGCTGGCGGCGCGCGTCGGCGGGCTGCTGGTCGAGACGTTTGCGCCATTTGGATCGTTGGTGTTCTTAGGCGTGTTGTATCTGCTCGTCATGCTCGTGACGCAAGGATTGAGCGCACAGGTGACAGCGGTTGTCGGCGGGGTGATTGCGATTAGTGCGGCTGCCCAAGTGGGCATCGATCCGCGCGCCGCCGCGATTGTGACCGCAACCGCGTGTTCCAGCGGTTTCTTGACGCAAATAGCGCATCCGGTCAATGTTTTGATGGTCGCGCCCGGCGGCTATCGTCCGAGCGATTTCCCGCGCGTGGGGATTGGGCTGTTGATCGTCGTGTTCATCACGCTGATGATCGGCATGGTGGTGATGTGGGGTGTACGTTAAGGGATAGAGTGAATGGGGAGAGACGTTGGTGTCGCTGGTGGGATCACGCCCGATGCTAAACGAGTAACCGACTCATTGCAGCGAAAAGGCGCCTGTTCAAACCAACTGGCAGCGCAGAACTCAACCCACGGGTTTCGTATCGTTGGGATAGAGGCAAATCGCGCGAAAACCGATAGACCCATAGCGCGTTTGCGGGGGAACAAGTAAGAAATGCGCCACATGCGCACGCGAATACGGGCTGAGAAACGCGCCGCCGTGAACCACAACCTTATAGCCATGCTCCGAGCGAGGATCTTCATCCGGCGCGGTATCCGTCGTCCACTCCCAAACATTGCCCGCGAGATCGTACACCTCATAGGGACTAGCCCCATTGGTATAGCGGTTGACGACCGTCGTCATGCGGACATCGCCCTCGCGCGTATTGCAGCGGTTTTTGTCAAACACATCGCCCCACGGGTAGCAGCGATCATTGCTACCCATCACCGCGCGCTGACGTTGGCGTAATGTTGGTAGGACGATATCTGCTTTCAGCACGGCGCTCAACCAATTGCAGAATGCGCGCGCATCGTACCAATTTACATTTTCACGCGGACGATCTGCCCCTTTATAGACTGATCCGAGTGGTTTTGTCGCACTCTCGCGCCATGCGCGCGCCTCTGGTGAGAAATCCCACCACGATGGGTCGCTGTAGCCCTTGGGCGCTTTCAGGAAAAGATGATACTGGATATTCGTAATGGGATACCGCGCCATCAAGAAGCTGTCCACATGGGTCGACTCGCCGCGTCCACCGGATTCAAGCCGAACCTTCCCCGCCGGAATTTCGCACCACTCCAACAGCGGAACACGCGCTGAAGCCTGATTCAAGCGCGACAGCAGACTCGGCGGCTTGACGGCGACTTGGTCGACCTGTTCGACCAGCTTATCCGGGTCATAAGCGGGGTGGGTCTTGCGAAATTTATTGAATGCCTCTACCCCGATGGCGCGGGTGATCGGTGCGCGGATCAGGTGATAGATATCGCGGTATTCGCGTTCCATCTGCTGGCGAAGGTGATCGCGCGTCAGAGCCGCTTCTGCTTCTACCAGCATCTTGTCTAGATCGATGAAAACGGGCTTCTCTTTAGTTTCTTTGAGCGCGTGAATTAAATCAATCGCACGGGTATAGTGTCCCAACTCCATCGCGCGGATAGCGCTCGTCAACGCGCTGTCATTCGTATCATCCGGTTCGTTAGTCGAACTTGTGTCACCCGATCCTGCGGCTTTGTGTTGCCAATCTTGCTGTTCTGCCGTGTAGATGGCGCGCAATAAATCGCGCACACCCTCAACCGTCAGTCCGTCACTTAAATTGATGTAATGAAGGATGCTCAAGTCTGCTGGAATTTGGACATTTTTATCAATCAACACTGGAAAAACGTGTTTGCCCAGTGCCTGCGCCGTTTCAAATTCTTGACGACAGTATTCTGACGACAGCGACTCGGCGGAAAAAAGGTAAATGAAGCCTTCGCACCATTCTAAGCGGCGTTGAATTTCCTTCCACCATTGATTTCCACCCACGAGTTTCTGATCGTACCATACGTCATGAAAATCAAGGACTTCGACGATTTGGACGCAGTACGGTCTATCGACTCTGGCGTAGCTTACAAAAATGCGCATGGGACATCCCCTTTGACCTTCAGTAAAAATCGGCTCACTTTCTCTAAATGCTGGTTTGTCGCCACTGTTTTACCGCGGTTCGTGCGGAAGGGGTGTCGATGCGTTGGAGCGCCTCGATCAGCCAGTCACACACACGTTTATCTTCCCAGTCTGGTCGGCTGTCGTCGTGTAAATGCGCGATCAAGTCTGACATGATCGATTGATCGGCAACTTCACTCAATGCACGCGCAGCCGCCCAACGCAGCGGTATGTGCGGGTCATTCAACGCGGCGACCAAGGCAGACTCGGCACTCGTCACGCGCAGACGCCGCGCCGCTTCTGCCGCAGCCCATCTCACCATGACATCGCGCTGACTCTGAATGATGGCAGCCAATTGCGGCGCATGGCGACGCCCGCCCAAACGCCCGATTGCCTCTACAGCCGCTTCTTGCACGCTGATATTGGCATCATCGAGGGCGGGTTCAATCCAGTGGACAGAGGCAACATCCCCAATCTCGACCAATGCTCGGATCGCCGCGACTCGCACTGACCAGTTCGCATCGCTAACGGCGCGTCCTAAACAGGGAACGGCTTCTACATGATGCAGCCATGCCAGCGCCTCTACGCTTGCCCAGCGCACAAGCGCATTCGAGTCGCCCATGGCGTTTATAAACATCGCCATTACGCTAGGAACGTTCTCGTCAGGTAGAGCGCGCACAAGACGATGCAGTGTCTTGGACGCTTGCTGCTGATCGCCCCATTGTCCAGCGCGAATGTGTTTGAGCAACACATGAAAGGCTTCTTGATAATTGACCAGCTCGGTCTTGGATGGCTGCGTGACCGCGAGCGCCGTGCTTGTCTGCACGTCGGGTTGTTCGGGGGGGACAGGCTGTTGCTGCCGTGCGGGGGCGTGATGCTGCCGCCAATGTTCCACTGCCACGAGTGCATCTTGCGTGCCGATGTCTTGCAGGACGGTCACGATTTGCGCCGTTATATCGGCAGATGAAGCAACCGTATTGGACATCACTGCATACAGATAACCACTCAACACGGGAATATGGCGCCTATCGACATCATCAGCGATGATCTCCAGTGCGGCGCGCTGCTGCTCAACATCCGTACTGGCAAGCAGATTATGGAGCGCGGTGGTGTATCGAGGATCGTCGCGGGTCAGGATTTTGCTGATCGCCTGATGGACGCGCGCACAAGGTTCTGGCAGCATGAGCGTGATGGTGTAGATTGCTTCGTCGGTGTCGTTCCTGTCCAGCCATTGCACGAATTGGAAGCGGGTGATTTCGTCAGCCATGTTTATTTTTGAGCGCATGGCGTCGATGTTAAGCTGGCTCGTGCTGCGCGTGACCTGTTGCAGACGCTCTTTTGCTTTTTCTGCAGAAGACTGCTTACTTTCACCCGACATCGCTTCGTCCTTTATCGTCTTGCTGTGAAGTTAGGTTGTCATGAAACAATCTCATCCTATCGAGCGCCACCAACGTTTAACAGGATGTGGAAACCAACTAGAGCGTGTCTGCAAACTCGATTTTCGCTTGTTTTGTTCGACCTCACCCCCTCTCCGGTACGGAGAGGGGGTTGGGGGGTGAGGTTTCAGAATTTGCAGACAGACCCCAAACACGCTTCTATGCGCATCACAGCAAGTGTTTTGACAGCCGGAGAACCAGTCATGTTGGTCATTTATACGCTTAACGATCTTCAATCATTAAATTCGGTATACTTCTTATTAATCTAAATGAAATATGTAACTACTCAGGGGTCGTTTTTCCCCTCATTTTGGCAAATTGAAACGCCAAATTTGTCTGCGATGAGAATAGGCTCTCCCTCAAAAGATTGAGGGTTTTTGTCGAAAACAACCTATTTCTCCCTCAAATGACGGCTGAGTAGTTACTGAAATATATAAAAAATAATATACAGTCAGGAGTTAAAATTGTCAAACATGATATCGTGTTCAAACGAAAATTTTCTAATGGCAAATTTTTTGTGCAACTGCACGTTGCACTAACCCTTCAATAATTTATACATGTTCTGTGTCATCGCTTGCTTTGAAGACTAATATTGCTAAGTGTTCGGTGAACCCAATCCATTTTTTAATCCAAAAAAGTAAATCGCCAGATCGAAAGCGAACCCGATACAATTTATAAACCTTTATAAGTATATCGATTATCTCTTCACCTATTCTCAATAGATAATCTAAAAGATTTTTGACGAATTTACTGACCTTATGTAATACTATACCTTCAAACGTCATTAAGATCAATAAATTTCACAGATATTTCATAACTGTAATGCCACTTAGACGATCAATAAAGATAGAATTCATAGTAACTACTCAGGGGTCGTTTTTCCCCTCATTTTGGCAAATTGAAACGCCAAATTTGTCTGCGATGAGAATAGGCTCTCCCTCAGAAGATTGAGGGTTTTTGTCGAAAACAACCTATTTCTCCCTCAAATGACGGCTGAGTAGTTACAATTCATATGTATGTGAACGATTGTCAATTTAGATTGGACACGCTCTCATTTGTTTTCAAGCGCCAATTTCTCACGCCAACTTTGTTCCGTTTTACCATAAAGTGGAATTGGGTCTACTTTTTAAGACTTAGAGTGAAACGAAATACGACCCAAACGATGTTGGGTCTTCCACCGCAACGCCCAACATCGTTTGGCTTTGTTTTCAGATTTCCATTATCATATTTAATGACAATGTAGTCACATTGTCGTGAACCAAGCACATCAATCTACTTTTTAATAATGCAACTTGAACTTAAATTTCGACTAACAATGAGTGGAAAGCAACATTGATGACAACTAACGAACGTGACAACCCATCGGCAGGCAGCATGAAAATTGATATCGGTCAGATTTCTTCGGCAGGTCACGTGGTGATCGCGGGTGGCAATGCGACAGTTTCTGGCGGCACGCGCGGGGATGGCAGCGATAACGATGTGGTGATGGTTGGGGGTGTAGAAGCGACGCAGGAAGAAGCGATCCAGTTGCGCAAGTCGCTCGATACGCTCGACCGCACCGTCGAAAACGCCAAGCTCGAGCCAGCGATCTATGCTGCCGCCAAATATAATGTGGCGACCCTGAAAGAACAGATCAGTTCGCAAGCCAAACCAAACGAGCATTTGATGGTACAAGCGGCTGAAGCCTTGTATCAATTCGGACCGGAGATTGCGGGTGCCGTTGTTGCCGCCTTCACAACGCCATTAGCTGGCAAGATTGTAGCCTATGCGGGGGAACGGGCATTGAGCTTTTACCGCAAGCTGGTGGGTGCCAGTCCAGAAACGAGTATGGAACCGATTCCACCATCAACCGAGATCGCCGAGGGCTAATGACGATGGGAAAATGGCTGCTGGTCGAGGATGAGCCAGATATTTACGAAATCCTCCATCATTTATATGACCTACCCGATTCAATGCCACTTCTGTTTACAACGGGTGAACAAGCCGTCGCGTGGATCGAGGCGGTGGAGTCGAACGAGATCACGAGTGACCTGCCCATCTTTGCGTTGATCGATCTGCGCTTACCGGGAGATATCGATGGAGTCGCCGTGGGGGAGCGGTTGCAGCGCAGCCCCCGACTGCGACACATGCCGGTGGTGTTGATGACTGCTTATCATCTCACGGCGGCTGAACGAGCCGATTTCATTCAGCGTACCCATGCCAAGCAACTGCTCTCCAAACCGCTGCCCCCTTTCCGCGAGCTGCGGGCGCTGTTTCTTGATCTGGTGGAGCGATCTGCCGAAGAGGCAGAGAACGCAAAGACTGCATAAAAATTGACTTCACCTCCCCCGTCTCGATGGTGAGACGGGGTGAGGGATGGACATCGCAAATGGCGTCCTCGGCGGCTGGCTTGCGATCCTTGCCTCAAGGAACAAGGGGGGCATCCGGCTCGCTAAGCTGCCGAAAAAGTGCTGCGATTTGTGTGTGTTCAGGCGCATCGAGACGTTCATCGGTTTTGACCGCCTTGAGTGCCAGCATGAGTTGCTGCCGGATCATGCGGTGTGAGGGCAGTCGCGTTTTCATGAGATTCCCCGCCCAAACTTCCCCCGCGATATAGATGCGGTAAACATCGCCCTCCTCCAATGCGTCTAACGCTTGTGGCACCAGCGTTTCTACAAACGCCCATAGGCGATCTTGTCCGTGATCGCTGCCCAGAATCGCACCACAAAATAAGGCGACCTCGCGCCAGCGAAAAGGATCATCGTTGAGCAGCGCGCACATATTGTCTGGAAAGCTCCACGCTTTCATTTCCGGCTTGGGTTGGCGCGGCATGACCACCTCATTATATTGTTCAATCAACGCACAAGCCGCCAAATATTCTTGGATGCTCAGGTGCAGGAAACGATACGAATCGGTGTGATCGGGAACGAGGATGCCGTTGCGGGTTGCCAGATATTCCAGCACATCTTCGATGGTCGCGCCCAATCCCCCGACATTGGTCTGCTCGGCAAGGAGTTGATCGAGCAAGGCAGCGCGTTTGATAGAAGCATCCTGCTCATAGCCGGTTTTATCACGCTGGAGATTGAAGGCGGTCAGTTGGAGTGCCTGACGCACGCGCTGGCGGTTGAGGGTGGCGAGTTTGGGTGCCAGCGGATCATCTTCGTTGGGTGGATTCCATTTATGCAGCAGATCAACCGTTTTCTCGTAAAGCTCACCGCGATTTTGGGGCAGACGACGATTTTCCTCGTGAATCAGGGCGATTAACGTTAGCAGCAGCGGTTGACGGGCAAGCGACCACAACCCCCGATTGTCCTGAAGCGTTTGGATCAAGTTGGCGGCGTACTTGGTGGCGTTCGTCATGGCGCTGTCGCGGTTGCCAAAGCTGGTCGGTCGGTTGACCGCCGCAAGGGCGTACCAATTCTTGATATACTGCTTGATCTGTCCCCACGTGTAAGGCGCAAGTTCCACGACCTCAAAACGGTCGGACAACCGCCACGGTGTTCTCGGTCGATACGCGGCTGTCCGGCACGTCACAACAATGCAACAGCGCGGATAACGCGCTGCAAAATCCTCGATGATATTGCGCGCTTTGCGCCGAGCCTGCTCATCATAGATTTCGTCCAGTCCATCGAGGATCAGCATTGCCCCGCCAATGGTTGTATCCCGATCATCCAGATAGCGCTCGACATACGGTTGAAAATCGGGCAGGCGGTCGCGCAGATGAGCAAGCAGACTGTCGGCAGTTTCGGCGCGTGCGGTTTTGGGGAAGTTCACGTGGTCGGACGAGAAACTTCTCAGATTGACGTAAATCGGCAGCAATGCGCCATATTTCCAATTCACCCCCAGCCGATCCAGTCCTTTGACGCCATCACGCGCTTCGGCTTGCGGATCACAGGCGTAGGCGAGACAGATGGTGAGAAAGCCGCTGAGGGTGCTTTTGCCTGTGCCGGGTCCACCCGTGATAATCAGATACCGCTCGTTGCCGAGTGCATCAATGATCGATAGCCGGTTGGCAGTCAAATCCTGTTCGTCGTCGCGCCGCCGCAGTTGATGTAATCGATCTGCGGTGAGGGTCGCTTTCCATACATCCAAGGGGGTATAGAGTTGATACAAGCGCATATGGACGTGTCGTGCTGGGTCGGAAACAATCGTACTAAGGTCAAGCGTATTCCAAGTCGCGCGCAACCCTGCCAGGTAACGAAGCAGCGCCTCATTGGCTTGATTATCGCTGGTGATGAGATTCGCGGTGTGTCCGGCGATAACGACTGAGCCGTTGGCGCGCAGGGTCTCCATTTTGAGCGTGAGGGACGAATTTCCCGCACGTCGTTTTCGCTGCGTCTGGACGCCCGTTGCATCGATCAGCATATCGAAGGCTGCGCGTTCATCAGCAGGCAGCTTAGTCACGACATCAGCCACCAATTTTTTCAGCGGTGGCACGGAAAAGGGGAGTTGTTTGCTGATGTGCTTCCAATACGCTGACAGCGGCGCGCATAAACCGGTCTTGTCCAAGAGTCGGGCGAAAGCCTGCGCTTCTTTTGCAGTGGTGGGAATAACAGGGAGCAGTACCAGCGCGAGCAGATGTTGGTATTCATCGGGCAGGGATAACCCCGCGACTTGCTGCTCCAAGTGATCATAGTCGGCAGCAATTTGAGCGCGCCACTGTTCCAAATTCTTGATCATCATTTTGCGTTCATCCAGTTAAACACGCTTTAAAACTTGCCTCTACAATGTCGTTATCAAGCTTCATTGGTTCGTTACCACGTGGGTCCTACTCCAGTTAAATTTGGTGGGCAGCGTAGTTCATCTGGGCCTGTTCCGATGTATCCACCCGGTGCCTCCGTTTCTATGGGAGTAGCGGTTAGTGTGCTGATTCCAGTTGACGAAAACGCAGGTAATACAAGCACACCTACTAGAATAACTGACAGTAAGGCTGTAATGGATTGTTTTTTCGGTTTTATGCGCCACATACCCCTATCCGAGAATTTCCGTTGAACACATCATTTTGGACAAAACCTGCCAGTGTTCAATACCTGTGCCAAAAAGGGGGCATAAAGAAGTAGGGTTTTCAGGTAAAGTGGAATCTCTGACAAGACTACACGACCAGAAAACCCATGAGCGAAATTATAGCACTGACGCACTGCCTTGTAGCCTGCCTCTCGCCGACGACCTTACGCCAACTCCGGCACATGGTCGCAGCGATGCTGTGCATGTCTGGACGAGTGACGACGTTGGGACTGTCGCGCTGGACAGACGACGGCGGGCGTTGTCGAACGCTGCAACGGTGGATGCAGACCCCCATCGAGTAGGGGCAGGGGCTGCGGATCGACGTGGCTGCGTGGCGGGCATTCGTCGATAACCGCGATATCCATCTGACGCATAAAGAACTGAGTCTACTGACGGAACTCGCAGCGCACATCGATGCGCTATGCACGCACCAAGAATTGTTGGCGCGGGTGTGGGGTGGCGAATATTGGGACGCGAATCATTATCTTCACATCTACTTTGGCAGGATTCGCAAGAAGATGGGCGCGGCTTACAGCGAGCTGATTGAGACTATTCCCGGCATAGGGTATATGCTGCATTCACGGCGTCCGCAAGCGCAGTTGAAAACATAAGTCAGTTGGATGAGCGAAGTTGGCACAGCGTGGCTCGTGAGTACCCCCATCGTCCTCGACAGCTCCCAATAGAACGCCAAGCGTTTGGCGGTTGGTGGAGCAAAAAGACGAGGACGAAGGAATCGGTCAGTCTAGACCGAACCGCTATTTCTTTTGGCGGATATTGGTCGGCTTCGGTGGGATGGTCGGCAGCTTCTCGACTGAGGAATTAACTGCATCCCCTTTGGGTGTTTTCTTTTGCTTCTCTTTCTTGCCCGTGCGCTTATCCACAGTATGAACTCCCTTTGCACAGCAAAAACGAATGTCCAGCTAGATGGTCAGATTGTTCGCCAATTTACTCGCTCATCCTCTTGATGCTCTGTCTATCAATGGCACATCGTTGTAGCGATGTCATGCGTCAACAACCGAAAACGCTGAGGATGGATGCCAAAGGACAAAATGGAGAATCAAAAACACGATTGACGTAATGACAACTCGGTTAGAATCCCACCTACCATAAGTCTAAACCTTCACTGCCCCTCCAACATCGTCCTTTTAGGGGGTGGCGTATCACCCTAAAGATGGATATCACTGCGCTCGAACCGCTAAAGGTATTCCCCTGCTCTACGATATAGCGGTGGGCGGGGGATGATCTTCAACTGGCTGCTAACGATAGTTGCCACGAATGCCGCGCGGTTGGACGGGCAGTCGCGCTTCGTATAAATGCGACGTGTCCCCGACGCTCAAGGCGCGCGGCGCGGCAAGTTGATCGCTGCGCTGCTCGAACAGAATCGTCGTGACTGCGCTCGGCGCGTGCCAGAAGCTGCACCAGACCAGCGGCGGCGGGATATGCAGCAGCAGCGACAGCCACAGCAGCGCCGTCCCATTGTGGCAAAATGCTGCGATCTGAAGCTTGTTATCGGCTGCGATGCGATAATTCGTCCCGTCGCGGACGCAGCCAAAACGGGCAAGAAACTGATCGGCGGCTTGCGAGAACTGACTCACCGTGTCGCGGTAGATGGGTAAATGCAGCGGTTCGGTGCTGTCCCATGTCTCCCAAGCGTGATAAGCGGGGTTGGCGCGCAAGCGTTCGCCGGGAATATCCCATGCTGGCATGAAACCGTCGTCAATCGGGTCAGGGGCGATGTCCCAGCCTGCCACTTCGATCAACCATGGGTGCGTTTCTACCGGGCGCTTGAGCAAATCGGCGCTATAGCGCGCGGTGATCTGCGCACGAGGCAGCGGCGACTCTGCAATGGTGTCAAGTCCATGAGCGGCGAGCCGCCGCGCGAGGGCTGCCGCTTCTAAATGTCCGGCGGACGTGATGGTGTTGTTCGGATAGTCGGGGTCGGCATGACGAATGATGTACAGGCGCATGATTCGATTACATCTCCAAGAGGATGGCAAGCGCACGCGGCGTATTGGTCGTAAATTGATCGACGCCGGATGCTTTTAAGCGTGGAATCTCTGCCAGCGCCGCTGGCTGATCGACATCGAGCGTCCACGCATCTAACTTCAGCCCGACTCGATGCAGCCACGTCGCCATGTTGAAGCCCTCATCCAGCGCGCGCGTCAACAGTCGATAATTCACATACCATGTACTTACATCCGACACGGCGCGGAACAGCAGTTCGCAGCGTTCCGCCAGATAGGCTGCCGGATCGAGCAGCGGTTGCATAGCGAGAATATGATCGTCGTGATAGCCATACGCGCCCAATCGGAACGGTGGCACACGCGGATCGACCGGCTGCGGACGATAATCGAGATAGAAGCCAATGTCGAAGCCCAAATCGAGCCATGCCGCCAGCGCGCGCAGCCGCCGCAAATGCCAGTCCGCGCTCGTACTGACCAGCACGCGATCCTTGAGCGGTTCGATCAAGCTCACCAAACGACGCAGCGGTTCATCATTCCGCAGCGGCAGCACATTCTTGAAGTCGATCTGAAGCCGCGAACGCCCGCCCCTATCGAGGAACAACGCCACCACCTCACTGAGCAGCGCCGGAGCATAAGGCGTCGCTTCGTCAAGCTGTTTAATATGCAGCGTTTTGGCGTTCGCGGCGGTGATCGCGCTCACATCGCCTTGCCCGGTGGTTTCCGATTCGAGCCTGGCATCGTGGACGAGCAGATAATCTGACGCTGCCAGCGCGGTCACGTCGATTTCGATGAATGGCGCGTCAACGTCGAGGCACGCGCGGATCGCTTCGAGCGAATTGGGCGGATACGACGATGAGTCGAGCGCCCCCATATGGTGTACCACAAGCGGCGGATGGTGAGGGTGCTGCATGAATATTCCTATACGTTGATCGGGCGGATGAAAAGTGAATATGGGATTGTAACGTTGATGATTAAACGGTGAAGGGATAGACGTTAAACGAATCAACAAGCGTACTTAAAATTTGGACGGTGGTCGTGCTTCCGAGCAAAAAACTGCACGGCATCCAGCGCCGACTGAAGAATCATCGTGATTTTCTTCACGCATGTCCTCAACGCCGCCATTGGATGCAGCCGGGGTTAGGGGTGAAATGAGCGCACATGGTCATGTACAACGTCGGGCTAAATGTCGATGATGGTATACGCTGGACGCCCATAATCTGCCGGAATGACCTCCATGTGAATCGCGCCGCTCGCCCCCTGTACCGTCGCGCGCTTGCCAACATGGGTATGCCCGCTGATCACGTGCGTGACCTTCGGACAGGCGGCGATGCGCGCGCCCAACGTCAGATTGCCGAAATACGCATTACTCGTGTTCCAGCCCACGTTGCCGGGTTTGCGCGCGATCCCTTCCTCGAATGCCGGGACATGCGTTGCCACGACGATTTGACGCACGTTGACATCCGCGTTCAGCGCCGCCAAGCGTCGTTCCAATGCCGCGCCGATTTCGTTGGCGAAGTCGATATCGCTGCGCTCCCAACGCATCAGGTACGCATCCGCGATGAATTCCATTTTTCGGCGGGCATAATCATCCGGCGTCATGGCGATTGCAGGGTCGCGCGCGCTGTAATCGTACCAACCCAGCGTCCCGCAGACCGCGATGCCGTCTTGCACCCACGCGGTATCTTCCAGCCAGATCGCGCCGCGTTCGCGCGTTAAGCGGGGGAGGACTTCTGCCCATAACTGGTCGCTGGTCGTGGATTTGTCCGCGCGGTTGATCCATAAATCGTGATTGCCCGCTAGAATCAGGCGCGGACAGGGGAGCGTTTCCAGCAGCTTCAGCAGCAAGTCGAAGCCGTTCACACCTTCGCCCACGTCGCCCGCGACCACGACGCAATCCGGCTGAAGTTGGGCAATTTCCGCGATGTGCCGCGCGAGAATATCATGCCACGCGGCGGTATAGTGCGTGTCCGATGTGATGACGATCCTCATTTCAGCGCCCCGACCAGCGCCCGGAAGTGTTCGCCGCGCGCTGCGAAATCCGTGTACGCATCGTAGCTCGTACCGCCCGGCGACAGCAGCACCACATCGCCCGCTTGCGCGACCCGCCGCGCGACTTGCACCGCATCATCCAAGGTGGCGACGCGCGTGACGCGCTCAGCGCCGCCCGCGAACGCGCGCACCTGCTTGACGACCAGATCGCCCAATTCGCCAAACGCGACGATATGCCGCGCTTTTGGGATCGCCAGCGCGATCATGTCTTCCCACGGCAGCTTTTTATCGCGTCCGCCCAATAACAAGATGAGTGGTTCGCGGTAGCTTTTCAGCGCCGCAGTGACGCGCTCCGGCGCGGTGGCGATGCTGTCGTTGACATAGGTCACGCTGTCGAGTTCGCGGACTGTCTCCAAGCGATGTGGCACGCCGCGAAAGGCGCGAATCGCGCGCAGCATCGCGTCCGGTGCGACGCCCGCCGCGCCCGCGATGGCGCACGCCGCCGTCACGTTCAGCACGTTATGATCGCCGCGCAAGCCGATGTCGGCGCGTTCGCAGACGATATGCGGATCGCCGTCGGGCGACGCCAAGCCCGTCACGATCAGCCGACTGCCCGCCATGAATGCGCCATCCGCCACCATGTCGCGCCCGCTGAACCACACGACGGGCGCGGCGGCAGCGTCCGCGAGGGCGCGGGTATGTCCATCGTCCCAACCGAGTACGGCGATATCGTCGGCGGACTGATGCGCGATCATGTGCGCTTTTGCCGCGATGTACGCTTCCATCGACGGATGACGATCCAAATGATTCGGCGTGAGGTTGAGGATCGCGCCAATCGGCGGGCTGACGGTCATGAGGTCGAGTTGAAAGCTGGACAGCTCCATCACGACGCGCTGATCCGGCTGAATTTGCGGCATCACGTCGAGCAGCACATCGCCCGTATTGCCGCCCACATGGACGGTATGTCCGGCAGCGCGCAAAATGTCGCCTGTGAGCGTCGTTGTCGTCGTCTTGCCCGCGCTGCCCGTGATGCCCAAGATCGGCGCGGGACAGCGTTCGACGAACAACTGCGCGTCGTTGGTGATGCGGATACGCCGTTCGCGCGCCGCATCGAGGATCGGCAGTTCGAGCGGCACACCGCCGGAGACGCACACCAGATCGGCGCGGTCGAGCAAATCGAGCGGGTGTCCGCCGAATACAAATTCGACGCCCGGATAGTCAGACTCGCTGAATTGCAGCGACTCGCGCGCTTTGGCGTCGCTGACGATCACCCGCGCGCCAAGCGTCGGCAGCCAGCGCGCGAGGGCGCGCCCCTGCCGCGCGAAGCCGAGGACGAGGACGGTTTGTGCGTGTAGAGGATCAGGTTGCATTTAAGTCCTTTTTTGAACCGCCAAGAGCGCCAAAAAAACAGCTTTTCTCCGCGTTTTGGGCGCTCTTGGCGGTTCATTTCCTTAGAGGAGCGCCAGCGCCACGCCCACCATCGCCGCCAGAATGCCGACGAGCCAGAACCGCTGGACGATCTGTGTTTCGCTCCAGCCGCTCAACTCGAAGTGATGATGCAGCGGCGACATTTTGAAGAGGCGCTGCCCCTTCGTGAGTTTGAAGTACGTCACTTGCAGGATCACCGACACCGTTTCGGCAATCGGCACGATGGCGATCACGGGCAGCAGCAACCATTGTCCGGTCATGATCGCCACCGTCGCCAGCGTTGCGCCCAATGACAGCGATCCCACGTCGCCCATGAACATCTGCGCCGGATGCGCGTTGTACCACAGAAACGCGAAGCACGCGCCGACGATGATGAAGCACAACTGCACGAGGAAGATTTGCCCCTGCAAGAACGCAATGATGCCGTAAGCTGCATAGGCGCTGGCGGTGATGATACCCGCAAGTCCGTCGAGTCCATCGGTCAGGTTGATGGCGTTGGACGACGCGATGATCAGGAAGATGCACAGCGGGATGAACAGCACGGGCGACATTGGGATCGAAATGCCGATCAGCGGCAGCGTGATTTGATTGGCGAACTGCAAACCGCCGTCGTAGAGCGAAATCACCGCCGCCGCGATGCCCGCCAAGGCAATTTGCCCGATCAGCTTGGCGCGCGGGCTGAGTCCCTCGCCAATCGGACGCCCACGCGACCGCGCGATGCCTTCCCAATCGTCAATCGCGCCCAACAACGCGAAGCCGACCAGCACGAACAGCGGGAGCAGGATGCTGGGACCCGTGACCGTGCGGATCAGGTTGACGATGTTCAATCCGAGCGCGATCACGACAACCGGCAGGACGATCATGATGCCGCCCATCGTTGGCGTGCCGGATTTCTTCTGATGCCCCTCCATCAGTTCGACGCGAATACTTTTGCCGATGCGCAGTCGCCGCAGCATTTCGACGAAGGGGCCACCCCAGATCACGCCGATCAAGAATGCCAGCGCGCCGACGGTCAGCGCGAACGGAAGTCCATTGTTCATCTCATCATGCTCCGTAGGGGTCGAGATGAAAGAAATCCTTGAGCGTGGCAAAGAAGGGTTCAATGCTGCATCTGCGCCGTTGGTAACGGGCTTTGCCTTCAGGCGAGGCGAGATACGCTGCCCGGTCACGGCGTGCCTGAGAGCTGGATACACCCAGTGGTTTGGACAGGGGAACCAGCACTTCAATCGCCCGTTGTTGGCAGTCTGCCAAGAGTTCCCCATCATCGTAACCGGCATCCAAAAGCAGGGTCTCGACCAACGGCGGCAAGTCATCCAGTTGCCCCTGCAAGACATGACTTTCGCAACTGCTGCTTGTGACCCGCGCGCTCAAAACGACGCGCACCGTCGTGGGCGCGGTGCTGAGCGTGACATGAGCTTTGTAGCCATAAACCCAGCCATGATACGTCGATTGAATCCAGTCCGCTTCCGTATCCAAACCCCGCAGTCCTTGTGGGATGATCCCCGCTGCTTTGTCCTTTTTGTGCCACACGGGTCCGGGCGTGGCAAACGCCGAGCCATCACTGGCGGCAACCGTCGCGTCGGTGACGGCTTCCAGCGACAAGGTCAAGCCTAAGGCTTGGATTTGCGCTTCAGCTTGCGCCGCGCTTTCAGCCATCCGTCGATCCAGCGTTCTCCGGTCAGGAATGCGCCTCAGACCACACGCCGCAGCCACCAACGGCATGTTCGCCAAGTAGCGCCACAGCGAGCGGTGCGCCCACAACTGCTTCAGCAGACTCACCAGATACACCTTGAACAGCGTCTTTTCGCTGTAAAGCTTGGGTCCGCCTCGCTTCACTTGACTGGGTTCGGCGTCGATCCAGACCAGATCAATCAGCGCCAACAATTGCATCAAAGGATGATCCGCCGTTATCATTTGCTTGAGCCTTTTCGGTGGCGTCGCAGTGTGGGAGCTTTCGACTCTACCCGAACTGGCTCTTTTATTCATGTGGATTCATGCCCCACCCTCATCTATCTGATTTTGACGGTTACGTCTGATATAGGTATAAGATGACCGATCCTACCCGCCTCAACGAATACAATCTGAGCGAAAAGCCCGCGATTGATCTGCTGGAGCGCATGGGCTACAGCTACATTCCCGGTGCGAATTTGGCGGGGGAACGTGCCAGTCTGCGCGAGGCGGTGCTGCTCGGTCAGCCTGGGGCGGCGATATGGCGCAGATCGAAGGCGACTTCGAGAAAGGGATCGATCAGGGCAGTCATGATGCGCTGACGGTGATCGTCCGTGCCGCGCTGCTACACGGACAGCAACAGCAGGATCATCACCAACAGCACGATCATCGCCCACAAGCCGGTGGTTGTGTGATCTGAGTCGGACGACGTGATGCTGTGCGGCGGGGCAAAGCGTTGCAGCAGGCGGTGATAGACCAACCCCAGTACCGCGCCATACAGTAAATGCCCGATCAGCGACGGGAACGCGCCCGCCGCCGCCGCTAATGACCATTGAAACGGCGCACCGAGCAGCGCTGGCATGATGGTGAGCGGTCCCAGCACCCACCAGACGATTCCATAGAACAGCCCCCAACCGAGCGCCGAAACCGGGGATGCTGACTCCCTCCCATAAAGCAACCCGAAGCTTGCTCCGATCAGGATGCTGATGACCATATGGACGAGGAAGCCCTCGAACACGCTCGTCATCCCGATCAGACTGGCGACGGTCGGCAGCGCATTGGTCGCCAGCATGATCAGCGTGAAGGCAAGCCCGCCGAAAATGCTCGCCGCTGCTCCCAAGCCGATCCCGCGCAAGCCCCGCGTCCCAGGTCCTTCAGCAGCGCGCGTGAGCGGGTCGGACTCGATGAACAGCGTGCGCCAGAACCGGCTGATCAGCGCATACACCAGCCCCAGCGTGATCCCGTACAGAAGATGTCCAATCAACGAGGCGAAGCTGCCCTGAGCCGCCGTCCGGCTCCACTGCACGCCGTCACCGAGCAGAAAAGGCAGGATCGTGAGTGCCCCGATCACCCACCAGATCAGCCCATACGCGAATCCCCAGGCGATGCTGGAACCCGCCGACCGCACGTCACGCTGGAACAGCACGCCATAGGTGATACCGATCACGATGCTGATTACAAAGTGGACACTGCGCCCCATCGCAGAATCGTCTGCCGCGACCAGCCCGGCGATCAACGGAAACAAGCCCGCCTGCTCCATCCACTTCCCGAATACCCAACCGCCGATCATACCCGCCAATCCGCCACTGATCGCCGCTTGCAGCGTGTCGAGCAGGCGTGCGCGTATTACTGTAAAGGGGGTCGCATAGGCGGCGATGCGTATGATGAGCCAATTGAGCCAGCCCATCAGCGCGCCGAACGTCACAGCCAGCCCGACCAGCAACGGAAACGCGTCGCGCGCAGCGGCGATGCCCCAGTCTGGACGTGCGCCGTGCAGCAGCGGAAAGAGTGTAAGCGGTCCGACTCCCCACCAGATCAGTCCCGCCAGGATGCCTGACACCAGTCCACCGCCCGGCGTGGTCACACGATCTCCAACCACCAGCGCGTAACTGATGCCGACGATGATGCTAAGCAACAGATGTATGAAGGTGTCACCGGGAAGATCGGTCGGACTCATCATCGGAGACATGCGCTGACTATCGAGCAGGGCGGCGTAGAGCAACCCCGCCACCAGCCCGGAAGCTCCCCCGATGAGTGTCCGTCCGGCGAGGTGCGTCAGCGTGTGACCGAGCGAGGTATCTGTGCGGATTGAGGTCGTTATCAGATCAGTCTCCACTTGCTGCTGCCTCCGGGTTTTCGTCATACAACGGCGCATAGGTGATGTCACGCGGGAAGAAGACATCGACGATCCAGTCGAGCAGCACGCGCGTCTTTTTCTCCAGCGTGGGCAGCTTGGACAGATAGATGCCGCGCCACAACAGCCACGCGAACAAGCCGGAAAACCTGAACCCGAATACCTCGGCACACGCGGTTTGATGCCCGACAACCGCCAGCGCCCCCTGTGAGTGATGGCGAAAGGCTTTCGGTTCACGGTCATGCAAGACGGCGTGCAGGTTGTGCGCCAGTGTCTTTGCCTGACGCAGGGCGTACTGTGCCGTCGGCGGGGCATTCTTTCCGGTCACAATGTCCGGCACAGCAGCGCAGTCGCCCAATGCCCAGATATTCGACTGTCCTTCAAGACGCAGCAGCGCGTCGGTGATCACGGCGCCGCGCTTGTCCGTCACCAGCCCCATATTTTTCATAATCGGATTGGGAATATTACCCGCCGTCCAGATCAAGGTATCGGTCGATATCACCTCGTCGCCGACGGATACCCGACCGTTTCCGGCATCGGTCACGACTGCGCCGCCGCGAATGGTCACGCCGCGCGAGGTCATCCTTTCTTCGGCATAATGCGCCAGCGTCTCGCTCAATTCAGGGAGGATGCGGTCTCGTGGATGCAGCAGGAGCAGGGTCACATCCTCGCTGCGAATCTGTTTGTAGTACCACAGCGAGCCGCGCACGAAATCGTTCAGCCCGCCGATCAGCTCGACGCCAGCGAAGCCCGCTCCGACCACGACAAAGGTCAGCAAGGTGCGCCGCCGTGCAGTGTCGGTCTCGCTGTCAGCCCGTTCCAGACAGTCGATCACCTGATGGCGAATATGAATGGCATCCACCAGCGACTTGAAGGTGAAGGCGTGACCTTCAAGGTTACGATTGTTGAAAAAATTCGGGGTCGCGCCCAATGCCAGTACGAGATGATCAAAAGAAAGGGTTGATGTTGTTCCGTTCAGCAGCTTGATTGTAACCGTGTTGGCTTGACCATCGAGCAGCGTCGGCTCACCGCGCACGACGCGCACATGACGAAAGAAGGCGCGCAGCGGCGGGCTGATGTGCTGTGCCTCGACGCTGCCCGCCGTGACTTCTGCCAACATCGGGGTGAAGAGCAGATGGTTCGTCTTGCTGACGAGGGTGATCTGCACGCTCGGATCATGCTGTATGTGCTGTTCAAGCTGCTGGGCGGTTGTGACGCCTGCAAAGCCCCCGCCGAGGATCACAATGTGGCGGATTGCGTTTGCCGAGACGGGCGGCGTGACTCCTGGCGCGCGCGCCAGCCATCCACGCGCGCACAAAATATGAAGCACAGCGGTGAGCAGCATCCCGTGTGTGAGGCAAAAAGTGAGCAGCGAGAACTGCGCCGCCGCTTGTTCGCTTGACCATTGCGGCGACTGCCCGGCAAACGTGGGAATGATGACAATGCCAAAGATCAGCCAGTTGACCAGTCCATAGACCAGCCCGATGGGGATGCCTGGCAGCCTGCGCACCTGACGATATTCAGCCCTGAGCAGCACACCGTAACCCGCACCAGACAGCAGCACCGCCGCCAGATAGATCAGGATGCCGGGAAACAGGTCAGCAAGGGGGGTGGAGGAGAAAAGTCCGGTCAACACTCCGAGCAAGATGGCAGCGCTGCCGCTCGCTAAGGCACTTGTGCGTATCCAGCCTGCCTGCTGAATGTTCGGCATCGATCTTCTCCCGTTCAATACCTCTCCGATACAACATGCGGGGACGAGAAAGGCAGAACCGCGCACCTTCCTCGTCCCCAGTACGTGAATGTACCTATCACGCATGCAATCCCAAACGGGCGAAATTACATGCCCATTTCCATCTCATGCATGAAGTGTTCGAGGAACCATGTATCGAGTTCGTGACGCAGATCGGTACACACCTGCGGTTCGTCCGCAATATCGCCATGCGCCAGCATCGTGCCGTCCATCATCGCTTCCTCAGTCGGCGCCATCATCGCTTCTTCCGTGGGTTCCATCATGGCTTCTTCGGTCGGGGTCATCTCCATCATGGCTTCCATCATGGCGTCGAAGAGCGGCGTATATTGTCCCTTGTCGATGTTCGAGACATCGGTCATCGGGAAATGCCCATACACATGCTCGGAGATGTACAGCAGCGAGATCACGGTCAGGTCACATTGTACCATCTCGTCCTGGGCGCTGGCGACCTGCGCGCGCGGCATGGCGAAAACGAAGACGGCGATCAAAGTTAGCGCAGCGACAGAAACGGCAATCAGACTACGGACTTTGTTCATTGTGCATACTCCTCAAAGCAAAATGGCTGAAAAAGACTTACGCTTTTCACAATCTGCGACAAACATTACACAATTCTTACAGGCTACCGTGCCCGACACACCTTTATCTGTCCAAAAGCGTATCGCCGGGCTGATAGATGGTGGCGCGATGAGCCGGTGTAAAGGTTGTGGCGGGCGTATCCACGACCAGTCTTCCCTCGACCAGCCCGATCACCCGGTCGGCATAATGCAGCGCCAGCGATTCCTGATGCAGGCTGCATAACACTGTCAACCCATCATCGCGGACGATGGCGCGCAGTTCCTCCAGAATTTCCGCCGAGGTTTCAGGGTCGAGGCTGGCGACTGGTTCGTCAGCTAGGATGATGCGTGAACGCTGCGCCAGCGCCCGTGCGATGGCGACGCGCTGCTGCTGTCCACCGCTCAGCTGCCCGGCGGGACGGTGGGCGTATTCGCTCAGACCGACGCGCTCCAGACAGTACATCGCCCATTCGCGCTGCGATGCCGGGAACTGGCGCAGCGCCGCCCGCCAGAACGGGACGTTGGAAAGCTGGCTGGCGAGTACGTTTTCGATCACCGTCAGGCGAGTGATCAGGTTGAACTGCTGGAAGATGGTGGCCATCTGCCGCCGGGCGAGGCACAGCGCGTGTGCGTCGAGCATGAGCCAGTCCTGATCGCCAATCCTGATCTGTCCGCTGGTCGGGCGCACCAGCAGGTTCAGACAGCGAAACAGCGTCGTTTTGCCGCTGCCGCTGCGCCCCAGAATGGTTGTGAGCGATCCCGCCTCGACTGAGAAGGACACCCCGTCCAATGCCGGGCGTGCGACTTCGGAATAACGTTTGGTCAGCGCTTGCACCTGGATGATCGCCGTCATGACAACCCTTGCCGCAGGCGAGTGCTGATCTGATCGATGATTGTCACCATCGCCAGCACCATCAGCAGCAGCACGCCCAGATGCGGGAAATTGAGCAGGTCGATAGCGTTCTTGATATCCTGCCCGATCCCGCCCGCACCGACGACACCGAGCGCTACCGAGAGCCGCACATTCAGCTCCCATACGAACAGCGTGGTCGAGATGAGCGACGGCATCGCGTCGGGCAGCAGGGCATAGAGCAACGCACGTGGGCGGCTGACCCCCGATGCCTCCAGCGCCAGCATCGGTGTCAGATCGAGGTTTTCCAGATTTTCTGCATACAGTTTCGCCATGCTCCCCCATGTGTGAAACGCCACGCCTAATACCCCGGCGAACGGTCCCAGCCCGACCGCTGCTACGAAGAAGATAGCAAAGATGAAACTGTCGATCCCGCGCAGCAGATTGAGGAACCAGCGCACCGGATAGAAAAGCACTTTCGAGCGAGTGAGCGTGCGCGTCGCCAGCACCGACGGGATGAACGCTAGCGCTGCTGCCGCCGTCGTGAGCGCATTGCGGAAATAGGTATTCAGTTCGGTGCTGTTGGGCGGGTTGCGAAAGCCGTCATACGGCGGGAACATCCGCCCCACCCACAAGCCGATTCGCGGGGCGTTATGGAAAAATTTACCCATGTCAACTTGCGCCAGTCGGGCCCCGCCAAACACCGCGACGATGAACAGCAGGGCAGCGATCCACCGTCCTGCTCCCCTGCGTGTGCGTGTCGAGGATGCGGGCGGTTTATCCGCCATCGGTCACTTGATCGCGGGTACGCGCGCCCACGCGCCCGATGAAGATGCCCGCCCCCCGAATCGAGGCATAGCTGGCATCGGTGGCTTCGACGAAGCCTGTGTAGCGCACGGTAGTGTTGTCCGTCCCAGCGATGCCGATCATGAGTTCCTGTGCCTGCTCCGGCGTGAGCGAGAGGAGGATTTCCTGCAGTCGCTCCACCAGTGCAGGATCAAGCCCGGCGCGGACGGCAATAGCATCATTGGGCAGTGGTGCGGACTGCCAATAGATGACCGATTGATCGGCGGTGAACGCGCCGTTACTGATCATCGTATTGCGGTTACGGTCGAAGTCGGTGGCAAGCTGCACCTGCCCGTTGACGACGGCGGTCTCGTTGGCAGCGTGTGTCGCGCCTTCGTTGTAGCTGGCGAAATGTGCGCGCGGTTCGATGTCGTAGGTTTGAAAAAAAGCGGTCGGGATCAGATAGCCGGAAGTCGATCCGAGGTCTGCGAACGAAATGCCGTATTGTGCGGCAGCATCCAGCCAAGCGCGCACTTCCTCTTCGGGTGGGTTCGTCCCCATGTCGAGCATCGGCAGATCGAGATCGGGCTGCCCGACGATGATCGCGTGGTAGATCGGGCGCGTGTCATATTGCACAGTGGCGATGGCGTTGATCGGTGCGTTGGTCAGCACTTCGGAGGCATCGTTCGCCAGCACATAGCCCCAAGGTCCCATCCAGGCGACATCGAGCTGCTCGGAGATCATGGCGACGCTGATACCCGCCCAACTGTCGGTCGCGCTTACCTCGTAATCGACATCCAGCTCTTCCGCCAGCCATGCGATGAAAGGCTCGAACGCGGCAACTGTCCCTGCTGGTGTGGGTTGCAGCGGACCGATGCCGAAGCGAATAACGGGTCGATCCTGCGCGCTGACTGCGCTCAGGCTGGCAAAAAAGATGAGACCGATTACGATGCGTTGAACTGCTCGACTCATGGTTGAAAGTCCTCTTGTGTGGGCGAAACGTGGAACATCGACACGATACTGTGAATTGATTACACGTAACTACTCAGCCGTCATTTGAGGGAGAAATAGGTTGTTTTCGACAAAAACCCTCAATCTTTTGAGGGAGAGCCTATTCTCATCGCAGACAAATTTGGCGTTTCAATTTGCCAAAATGAGGGGA
>Ga0163154_10000095_pt1 | contig 119587 bp, 123 predicted proteins | sample OliLakLV19MP9P1_FD_148649 | JGI IMG/M metagenome (GOLD analysis project Ga0163154, IMG submission 148649) | Freshwater microbial mat bacterial communities from Lake Vanda, McMurdo Dry Valleys, Antarctica - Oligotrophic Lake LV.19.MP9.P1 | ecosystem: Environmental > Aquatic > Freshwater > Lake... | reverse complement strand
GCTTTTCAAAGGCTTCCTAGACCTGGAAGCGTCTTGTGACGTGTGCGGCCTAGACTATAGCTGTGCCGATGCAGGCGACGGCCCCGCCGTGTTCGTTATCCTGATAGCTGGATTTCTGGTATGCGGCGGCGCATTGCTGACCGAAGTGATGTATTCGCCGCCGTATTGGTTACAGGCCTTGATATGGCTCCCCCTTACGGTCATTATCCCGCTCGCTCTTTTACGGCCATTCAAGGCGATCCTCGTCGCTTTGCAATATAAGAATAAGGCCGCAGAAGGTAAAATCTGCAAATAAGTGGGCAAAATTTCATGCGTGTTCAGTCAATGCGTAAACGCGGGCTGCTCTGGCCAGCGATCATGACGGCGCTTGCTTTGCCTGTGCTGCTGGGCCTTGGAGCCTGGCAAATACAGCGGCTACAGTGGAAGAATGGCGTGCTCGACGAACTGCGCGCCACAATCGCTGCTGTGAACTCGGGTGGAAAAATAGATGAAATGGGCGAGGGCGCATCCTTCGCCGAGTTCAACTTCACGCAAATTTCCGGGGTGTTTGACCACTCAAAAGAAAAATACGTGTTCACCTCCCGCGATGGACAGATTGGTTACCTCATTTTTACGCCTTTAGCGCAGCCGGGATGCAGCGGTGGAGAATGCGAGGTCTGGATCAATCGCGGCTTCGTGCCTCAGGAATTCAGGGAACTGCGCGCGCGCCCGGCTGGGCAGACGTCCGGCGAGGCGAAAATTCGCGGCATGGTGCGCAGGCCCGAGAAAAACGCCTGGTTTACCCCGTCGCCCGACACCGCCCGCAATATCTGGTATGCGACCAGTTTTTTATCCGCCCCCTACATAGAAGCCGACGCAACGCCCAACCCCGGCGGCTGGCCGCGCGGACGCGATCCAAAATCGCTCTTTACCTCCATTCCCAACAATCATGCGGCCTACGCATTCACTTGGTTCAGCCTTGCCGCCGTGCTTGCAATCATGTTCGGCGTCTACGCTTATTCGCGCCGGGACACGAACGCCTGATTTACCGTTGCCCGGTTACGCCCGAAGGTTTAGGGTCTTCAATATCCTCAAACCGTTGGACATTTTACGTTGAATTACATCAGCACACGCGGGCAAGGGCCGGCTCTGAATTTCAAAGGCGCGCTGATGGCGGGCCTTGCGCATGATGGCGGGCTGTACATGCCGGAAGCATGGCCGCAGATGGCCGCCGCTGATATTACGAGTTTGTCCGGATCTCCCTATCCGCAACTGGCGGCGAGCGTTATGGCTCCGTTCGTGGCCGATGCGTTAAGCTCGGCAGAACTGAGCGCGCTCACACAGCAGGCATACGCACGCTTCAATCATCCAGTACATGCGCCGCTTGTCCAGATCGCCGACAACATCTTCGTGCTGGAGCTGTTCCACGGGCCGACGCTGGCATTCAAGGACTTCGCCATGCAAGCGCTGGCGCTGTTCATGGATCGCGAATTGCAGGCGTCAGGCAAGCGCGCAGTCATCATCGGCGCCACATCGGGCGACACGGGCGCCGCCGCCATCGAGGCGTTCAAGGGCCGTGCCGCAATCGACGTCTTCATTGTGTACCCTCATGGTCGCGTCAGCGACGTACAGCGCCGACAGATGACGACCGTCGCCGATGAGAATGTCCATACTCTCGCCGTCAAAGGCACGTTCGACGATTGCCAGGCCATCGTTAAAGCGCTGTTCAACGACGCGGACTTCCGCGAGCGCTGGCGGCTTTCGGCGGTGAATTCCATCAACTGGGCGCGCATCATGGCGCAAATCCCGTACTACTTCTCCGCAGCAATCGCGCTTGGCGCGCCGCACCGCCCGGTGAGCTTCGCCGTTCCGACCGGAAATTTCGGCGATGTTTTCGCCGGATATGCAGCAAAGCAGATGGGGTTGCCAATCGAGCGCCTGCTCATCGCCACCAACGGCAACGATATCCTTGTTCGCACTTTGGAAACTGGCCGCTACGAGCCGAAGGGCGTCGCGGCTACATCCAGCCCAAGCATGGATATCCAGATTTCAAGCAACTTTGAGCGTTTGCTGTTTGAGGCGGGTGACCGCGACGCCGCGCGCGTGCGGGCGCAAATGAACGCGCTGAAACAGGAAGGCGCATTCAGCTTGTCGGAACGCGAACTCGCAGCCATCAAATCCACGTTCACGGCAAGGCGCGCTGATGAGGAAACTGTCGCGCGCACCATCCGTGAAACCCACGCTACGACAGGCTATCTCTCCGATCCTCATACCGCCGTCGCCATCGCGGGCGCGCAGGGCGAATTGGCGGCTGGCGCAAATGGTCCCATCGTCGTGCTCGCCACGGCTCACCCGGCGAAATTTCCGGCGGCGGTCGAGCGCGCGGCGGGTGTCGCGCCCGCTGCGCCCGAGCGCTTGCGTGGCATGATGAACGCCAGGGAACATTTCACCGTAATAAGTAATGACGCGGCAGCGGTCGCCAGTATTATCGCCGCACGCGCGGGCGCAAAGGCGTCATCGCCGCTTTTTTCAGCAGGGCTTGCACCATGACAGTGAATGTAACCGAACTCGCCAATGGCCTGCGCATCGTTACCCACAACATGCCGCATCTGGAAACGGCGTCCGTCGGTATCTCGGTGAACTCGGGCGCGCGCGCCGAACTGACGCGCGAACATGGCATCGCGCACATGCTGGAGCATATGGCGTTCAAGGGCACGCCCACACGCACCGCGCGCGATATCGCTGAGCAGATCGAAGCGGTCGGTGGCGGCCTCAACGCGGCAACAAGCATCGAGCACACCGACTACTCCGCGCGCGTACTGAAAGACGACGTTCCGACCGCGCTAGAAATCATCGCCGATATTTTGCAAAACCCGGTTTTTGCACAGGATGAGCTGGATAAAGAGCGCGAGGTCATCCTTCAGGAAATCGCCGCCGTGCAGGACACGCCCGACGACATCGTGTTCGACATGACTCAGGAGGCAGCGTTCCCGGGTCAGTCACTGGGCCGCCCCATTCTGGGCACCTCGAAAAGCGTTGGCGCCATTTCCGCTGATGATCTACGCGAGTTCCGCGAAGCGACCTACGCCCCAGAAAAAATGGTGCTCGGCGCGGCCGGTGCTGTCGATCACGATGCGATTGTCAAACAGGCTGAGGCTATTTTTCTAGCGATGAAAGCCAACGGCGATCGGCCTACGCAGCCCGCCCGCTATGAGGGCGGCCATAAGGTGCTCGCGAGGCGCTTCGAGCAATGCCACATCGTGCTGGCGTTTGAGGGCCTGTCATGGCGCGACGACGACGTGTTTGCTGCAAAAATCTTCACCGTACTGTTTGGCGGGGGCATGTCTTCGCGCCTTTTTCAGGAAGTGCGCGAGAAGCGCGGGCTTTGCTACGACATCCACGCATTCGACTGGAGCTTCGCGGACACCGGCCTTTACGGCATCCACGCCGCAACGGGCGCGGAGCAAACCACTGATCTGGTGCGCGTTATCCTGGGCGAAATCGACAAGATGATCGAACAGGGGCCGCGCGAGGAGGAAGTGGCCCGCGCCAAAGCGCAGTTAAAATCCGCGCTGCTTATGAGTTTGGAGAGTTCGGAATCGCGGGTTGCGCAGTTGTCACGCGATGTGCAGTCGTTTGGCCGCCCGTTATCCACCGAAGAATTAATTGAGCGCATCGAGGATGTTTCGCGCGAGAAAGTGCGCGAACTCGCTGTTAAGCTGCACATGCGTTCGCCAATTACATCTGCGGCAGTTGGGCCGAAAACGGCGTCTCAATCGGTGCAGCGCTTGATTGAGGACAGTGGTATGCGGGCCGCTGTGGTGCATTAAACTCAGCGGGTAAAAAGGGCGCGCTTTGATGGGTTTTCTCAAAACCGTGTATCCATTAGAGCCGGGGCCAACGCTCGCGGTCGAAAACTTGCTCCTAAAACCGCCGCAAATGTCGGACTATCCAGCGTGGAGCAAGCTTCGCGGTGACAGCCGGGCGTTCCTGGCGCAATGGGAGCCGCTGTGGAGTGACGACGAACTGTCTCGCGCCGCGTTCCGTCGCCGGTTAAGATATTACCAGCGCGAGGGCGACGAGGAGACTGGCTATGCCTTCTTTCTGCACCGGGTTCATGATAATGCGCTAATGGGTGGCGTCACATTGAGCAATGTGCGCCGGGGAGTAAGCCAGTCGTGTGCGGTTGGCTATTGGATGGGCGAGCAATACGCCGGGCAAGGGCATATGTGCAAAGCCATGCAATCCGTGATTTCGTTTGTGTTCGATACGCTGAAACTGCACAGGCTTGAGGCTGCCTCAATGCCAGCCAATCTGCCCTCCATCCGGCTTCTGAACCGGCTGGGATTTACGCGGGAAGGCCTAGCGCGGGGCAACTTACGGATTAATGGCGCATGGGAGGATCATCTGTTGTTCGCTTTGCTGAGTGGAGACCGGCGTGCCTGACAACCTGATGAAAATCGCCCACACAAAATGGCGTGCTGTGGTGGCCTGCGCGCGCCTGATGCTGATCGCAATTGCCGCCTATCTTTTCGTGGCCGCGCCCAACGCCGCGCATAGTTTGGAAGCCATCGTCATTGGCTCCGACCAGGACGTACTCGATATCACCTTACTGGGCGAGCAGTACGAAGGGCGCGGCGATAAACTCAGCATCGAAACCGCTGCAACATCTGACGGCATCGCCGGCCGCATGACAGTGTCCGCGAAAACGACCGGCACCAACCCGAACTGGGTCGTCTTCGCGCTGAACAACCCAACCGACAAACCGATCCGGCGCTATTTCATGGCGCAACGGTACGATCTCGTGGGTTCAAAAGCATTTTTGCCCAACCTCGACTCACCGCGCATCGCCAACATTACGCCGTCTCTCGGTTTTCGGCCGGAAAAGGTGGAGAACGAGTCGGCGGATATCTATCTGCTCAACCTTGAGCCAGGAGCGACAGTCACTTACATTGTCGAAGTCGCCTCAGCGGATTTTCCACGTCTGTCCCTCGTCAGCCCTGCCACTTTCGGCAGAAAAGCGCGCGATATTACGCTGTTCAATGGCATCCTGCTCGGCATCTCTGGCCTGCTCGCAATTTTCCTTATTTCAATCTTCGCCGCCAGCCACAAGGGAATTTTCCCGGCAACGGCGCTCGTCGCTTGTAGCGTCGTGGCATATTTGTGTGTGGATTTTGGCTTCTGGCACAAGCTCTTCCAGTTAAGCGCTGAAGACAACGCGCTTTATCGAGCCGGAGCAGAAGCGGCGCTGGCTGCAAGTATCGTTGTGTTTCTTTACGTCTTCCTGAACCTGCGGCTCTGGCATGGATGGGTGGCGTTGTTGTTTATCGGGTGGCTGGGATGTCAGCTTGCGCTCGTCGGCATGTCCGTTATTGACGCGAAACTGGCCTCCGGCCTCGCCAGGCTTTCCTATTTGCCAATTGCTGGCGTCGGCACGTTCCTGATCGCTTTCTTAGCACTGCGCGGACAGGAGCGCGCGTGGTCGCTGATGCCGACCTGGATGCTGTTTCTGGTGTGGATGTTTGGCGCCGCCTTCGCGATTCAGGGGCAATTATCTGGCGAGATTGTCGTGCTGGGTCTGAACGCAGGGCTTGTGCTTATCACGGTGCTGATTGGCTTTACGGTAACGCAGTATGCATTCCAGGTGGGCGAGTCTTCTTTGGGTGAAGACGCCGGCCAGTTCCAGTCGAGAATTCTTGCTCTCGACGCATCGGGCGCTTCGGTGTGGGAATGGAACACTCGCCGCAACGAGATTATTGCCGGGATCGATATGGACACGGCGCTCGGTTACGCGCCCGGCACCATGCGCGCCAATATTGACGACTGGCTCAAATATCTGCACTCCTCGGATCGCGAGCGGCTGCGGCTTATGCTGTGGATGGTGCGTGAGCGAAATGGCGGCGAGGTCCACACGGATTTCCGTCTTCGCCGAGCCGATGGGGGATATATGTGGTACGAGCTTCGCGCCGCGTCGCTGCCAGCCCGCCATAGCCGTACATCCCTGCGCTGTGTCGGCCTGCTCCGCGACGTCACGCAGCAGAAACGGATGCAGGAGCGTTTGCTCCACAACGCTATCCGCGACAGTCTGACTAGCCTGCCAAACCGCGAACTTTTCCTCGACCGGCTGCATTGCGCGATCATTGCCAGTAAAGAAAAAGGCGTCCGGCCAACTGTACTGTTCATCGACATCGATACCTTCCGCACAGCCAATCAGCACGCTGACCTGGCCGTTAGCGATGGTGTGCTGCTGACCATCGCACGCCGTCTGTCGCGGCATCTTGGCCCGGTCGATACACTGGCCCGCATTTCGACCGAGCAGTTCGCCATCCTGCTTGCGTCTGAAACCGAGCCGCGCCACATCGCGATGTTGGCCGAGCGCGTTCGCCGCTCGCTGCGGTCGCCGATCAAGGCTGGCGGCAAGGATGTGATTCTGACTGGCAGCATCGGCATCTCCGTTTACGACGGCGAGCAGCAGGGGCCAGAGCAGTTACTGCGCGAGGGTGAAACCGCCATGTATCGCGCCAAGCGTTCGGGCGCTGATCGTATCGAATTGTTCAAGGCTGAAATGCGCGGTGAAACCGATGACCGCGCCCAGTTGCAGGCTGATTTACGGGTGGCCGTTGAAAAGCGGCAAATCCGCATTCTCTATCAGCCGGTTTTGCGCCTTGGCGACCGCCAACTCGCGGGTATGCAGGTTCTGGTGCGTTGGGATCATCCCAAACTTGGCCGGTTGAGCCTTGGCGAATTTCTACCGCTCGCGGAGGATTTGGGAATCGTTGGCGAGATCGGCGGCTATGTGCTGGAGCGCAGCGTGCGCCAGGCCGTGCGCTGGCAGCGCACTCTTGCCCGGACTGAAGACCCCCTGTTTGTGAGCGTCAACCTGTCGAGCCGCCATTTTTTCCGCCAGGACATCATCCAGGAGCTGCGCCTTATCATCGGCCGGGAAACGGCGCCAAAAGGCTGCCTGATGCTAGAGATCAATGAGTCACTGATTATGGAAAACCCGGAGCAAGCGATTGAAACGCTCAATTTACTCAAAGGACTTGGCGCAGGCCTTTGCCTCGACAATTTCGGCGCCAGCTATTCGTCGCTGACGTATTTGCACCGGCTGCCGTTCGACATGATTAAAATCGACCGCCAGCTTCTCGGGCAGGATAATTCGGATCGCGCCGGGGCGGTCGTATTCAAATCCATCGTTTCGATGGCGCGCGAACTCGATAAGTACGTTATTGCGTCAGGCGTCGAGCGTAGTGACGAGGATTCATACGCCAAGGCTATCGGCTGCGACTACGCCCAGGGCTTCTTTTACGGTGAGCCTATGACCGAGAAAGAGGTGTTGACGCTGGTGCAGTCGATGTCGAAGTCAGTGAGACGCGATGACAAGCGCGTCGCGCGCCGTCGTGAGGCGGAACCTGCGGATATTCCTGACGCGCCGCTAGCGCCTGTGGTTATCGCTGATGAACGTCCGCGATTGTTAAGCTACACGAATGGAGAAGATCACGCACCGGCGGAGCAACCTGTCTACGTGTTGAAAGATCGGATGCCGCTCAGACAGCACGACGCTCCCTCAACGGAGTCTTATGCCGGACAAATCGACATTCCACCCGATATGAGCGATTTCGAACTTGTGGCTGGCATACTGGATACCGGTCTGCCACCGCTTGAAGCGGCCGTGCCGGAAGTTTCCGCTATCCCGTTCATTAAACGGCCTTCGAGAGCGTAGACGCCAAGCCGACCTCGTCAGGCATGTCCGGCTTCGCTGACAAGGAAGGCTGGATCAATGCCGATTTTAGCGAACGCCAGTTCATATTTTATTGCCGCGTCAGAGTTGAATATCAAATCCGCGTCGGCATCACAGTTGAGCCAGCTATTTGACGCAATCTCGCTCTCTAACTGTCCGGCGCCCCAGCCTGCATATCCCAGCGCCATTAATGCGCGATCCGGCCCGGACCCGGCCGCCAACGCCTTTAGGATATCGATCGTCGCTGTCAGGCAGATGCTGCTGCCAACGGTCAGCGTGCTGTTGCGCACGAAGTAATCCGAAGAATGAAGCACAAAACCCCGGCTCTTCTCTACCGGCCCGCCCAGATGCACCGCCATGTCCTGCACCTGCGTAGCGGGCATAATGTCGTTTTCACCTATAATATCGAGCTGCTCCAGCAGGTTGGAGAAGCGTATGTTGGGAGCTGGCTGATTAATCACGATGCCCATGGCCCCGCTTGCGGTATGCGCGCATAGATAAACGACCGTCCGTGCAAAACGCGGGTCGAGCATGGAAGGGGATGCAATTAGCAACTGCCCCTCCAGATATCCATCCTGCGATGTCAACTCGTTGTCCAAATCTTTTTTCTTCATGGTGTTAGAGTAGTGCGGAGATGTAACGCCGGAAAGCCTTTCCTTGCGTTTTTTTAACGCAGCGGTATTTAACAATTTTTTGTTGCGAGATGCCGAACGTTTGCCTCTTTATTAAGTTGCATATCATCTGGTTGTGATGATGAGAGCAACTCGCTGAGATAGAGGATATTCCATGACGATCAAAATCGGCGATCACGTTCCTGACGCCATCTTCAAAACTATGACGTCCTCCGGGGCGTCGGACATGCCGTCTACAGAGGTTTTCTCTGGCAAGAAAGTGGTTTTATTCGCTGTGCCAGGCGCCTTCACACCCACATGCCATGGCTCGCATTTGCCAGGATTTATCCAGCATTTCGACGCTCTGAAAGCCAAAGGCGTGGATACAGTTGCCTGTACTGGCGTTAACGATGTGTTTGTCTTTGGAGCTTGGGCGAAAGCTTCTGGAGCGGACGATAAAATTCTTTTTCTGTCTGACGGCAATGCCGACTTTGCCAAAGCGCTTGGAATGGACATAGATTTGAGCATCGCAGCGTTAGGATTGCGCTCTAAACGTTATGCGATGCTGGTGGATGATGGCGTTGTGAAAGCATTGCACATCGAGGATTCGCCGGGCAAAGCCGAGCAAAGCAGCGCCGAAGCGCTTCTGGCCGTCATATAAGTTACTTGGAAAGTTTTTTTGCAGTAGCGATTGCGGCGGTTGCCAGTTCATCCGCCCTTTCGTTATTGATGTCACCAGCGTGGCCCTTAACCCATTTCCAGCTCACATCATGTCGCGCGCGCGCTATGTCGAGCGCCTGCCAGAGATCGGCGTTTTTGACTTGCTTTTTTTGCGCGGTTTTCCAGCCATTACTTTTCCAACCGCCGATCCATTCCGTAATCCCCTGACGCACATATTGCGAATCCGTATGCAACTCGACGTTTGAGGATCGCTTGAGCGCATTCAGCGCTTCAATGGCGGCAGTCAGCTCCATGCGGTTGTTGGTGGTTTCAGGTTCGCCGCCGCTAAGTTCCTTGCGGTGTTCCCCGGACAACAATATAGCGCCCCACCCACCCGGGCCGGGGTTGCCCGAGCATCCGCCGTCGGTATAAATGACCACGGGGGGCGCATCATCACGGCTCATATGGAAAGCCCGTAATCTGCTGTCGAACGCACTGTCAAGTGAAATTTGAGCTTGCGGCGGTATTCCTGCGGGTCTTTGGGTCGCACAAGGGCATTGGCTGGCGTGTGTAACCAGTCATACGAACGCGTAAGCAGAAACCGCAACGCAGCGCCTCGCGCAAGGATTGGCAACGCGACGATCTCATCCGCCGTTAAAAATCGAACCCCGGAGTACGCTTCGAGCAACGCCTTGCCCTTGGTGATGTTGAACGACAAATCGGGCTCGAAACACCAGGCATTGAGGCAGATAGCAAGGTCGTAAGCCAAAGCGTCGTTGCAGGCGAAATAGAAATCGATAATGCCAGAAACCCGGCTGTCTCGGAAGAAAACGTTATCCGGGAACAGATCAGCGTGAATGACGCCTTGCGGCAGATTGCGGGGCCATTCCGCCTGCAAGCGATCGCATTGTAGAGCAAGCTCATCGCCAAATCCTGCGCAAATGCTGTCGGCCTTCCCAGCGAACGACATAAGCAGCGTTTGCCAGCCGTCGACAGATAGCGCATTTGGCCTCTCCAGCCCAAATCCAGCCCCCGCCAGATGGAGTTTAGCCAGCGCCGCCCCGATCAGCCCGCATTGCGCAACTTTTGGGCGGCGAACGGAAATTCCTTGCAGAAAAGTGACGATAGCGGCGGGCCGCCCCGCGAGATCGCCGAGCACCGCGCCGCTGCGGTCATGCACAGGCAACGGGCAGCAGATGCCGCGATCCGCCAGATGCTCAATAAGTCCGAGAAAGAAAGGCAGGTCGCCGCGCGCTACTCGTTTTTCGTAAAGCGTCAGAATGAACGGGGCTTTGGCTGTCACCAGGAGGAAATTGCTGTTTTCTACGCCTTCCGCGATGCCTTTGAACGAGATGAGTTCGCCCAGATCGTACCTTTGTAAAAAGGCTTCCAGCTCCTCGTCCGTCACATCCGTGTAAACCGCCATTGGCGCTCAATCATGCTGGCTTAAGCTGCGTTCTCATGCAGCGCGCGAGGAAGCTTGAACACCACATCCTCAGTCGCTGTCGTGACGGTTTCAACCGACACAGTGTAATGTTCACCGAACGCCTCGATGATCTGGTTTACCAAAATTTCTGGCGCGGATGCGCCCGCAGTCAGCCCAAGCGTCCGGATAACGCCGAGATGCTTCCATGGGATGTCGGCGGCTTTTTGCAGCAGCATTGCCATGCGGCAACCCGAACGTTGCGCAACTTCCACCAACCGCTTAGAGTTCGAGCTGTTAGGCGATCCAACTACAATCACCACGTCCGAGCGCGGAGCAATAGCCTTCACGGCTCCTTGCCGGTTGGTGGTCGCATAACATATGTCGTCCTTGCGCGGCCCGGCGATGTTCGGAAAGCGCTGCTTTAAAGACGCGACTATTTCAAGGGTATCGTCAACAGACAAAGTTGTTTGTGTGATGTAGGCCAGTCGGTTGGCGTCTTTCGGTTGAAAAGTCGCAACATCATCAACAGTTTCGATAAGCGCTACGGCGCCGCTACGCAATTGTCCAACTGTGCCTACGACCTCGGGATGACCGGCATGCCCGATAAGAATGATTTCGAGACCCTTGGCATGGTGGCGTTCGGCTTCGATATGCACCTTGGAAACAAGAGGACAGGTAGCGTCAAGAAAAAACATATTGCGGCGCGCCGCTTCGCTCGGCACGGCTTTGGGGACGCCGTGGGCGGAGAAAATCACCGGCGCGCCGGTGTCTGGAATTTCATCCAACTCTTCGACGAAGACTGCGCCCATCTCCTCAAGGGTCTCCACAACATAACGGTTGTGCACAATCTCGTGCCGCACATAAACTGGCGCGCCGTACTTCTCCAGCGCCAGCTCGACGATCTGGATAGCCCTGTCCACGCCGGCGCAGAATCCGCGCGGCGCGGCAAGAAGAATGGTTAGCGGCGGTTTAGCCCGAGCCTCCGTGTCATCGCTGGCGATCGCCGATGGGCTATCCACAAGGTTTTCCATCGTCATCAACAAAATCCGCCCTTAACCTCTGTCACGAAACCCCACGCCATTGCGCTAGTGACATATAAGCTTATAGAAATCTGTCATATCAAGAAGCCGCGATGCGTAACACCAAAAAGTCACACGGCTTAAGCAAGGATTTTATAACCGTGTTAAAACGGTTTCGTTGAAGGTTGGGGAGGAATGGCATGACGCTGCGCAAACCAATGCAAACCGTTCTTTGTATTTCACTGGCGTTCAGTGTTCTAGCCCTTGCCGGGTGCGGAGTGCCGACGTTGAGTTCGGCGTTTAAAGGTGGCATTTTCGACTCGGATAAGCCTAAACCGCAAACCGCGTGGACGCCGCAGGTGACAGAGGCCAACCTGATCGCCGCCGCGCAAACCAACGCGCCGCAGCCTGACACGGGCGCCGCCAATGTGGATTGCCCAAAATTCTTCGTGGTGCCTGTAGATAAAGTCATCACAATTTACGAAGCGGGCCGCCTTAACGACAACCAGTATGTGATGCACCGTGGCGAGATCACCAAAACGTCACGCGAATGTCAGATTTCCGGCAACGCTATGATCGTGCGATATGGCTTCGCGGGGCGCGTCATCCTCGGCCCCAAGGGGAGGCCCGGCGCGCTAACATTGCCTGCGGTTGTGCAGGTGACGGATCAGGCTAAAGCGAAAGTAAAGGCCGATTCGGTGAAAATTCAGGTGCAGATCAGTCTTGAGGATCCGGTCGCCTACTTCTCGATTGTCCGGCAGATTGAATTCCCAATCGCCGGTGGGGCCGCCGCAAAGGATTACCGCCTATCAGCCTCTTTCGAGAAAAAAGCTCCCGGCGCCACTTAGAATGGTGTCATTATCGCTGAAACGAATTGACACATCAGTTTTTCCTATTACTCTATAACTATACCGGCTGACGTGCGCGGAAGAGATTTGCTGGCCCCCGAGGTTGAGCAGACGCCGAAGGAGCAACCGCCCTGGAAACTCTCAGGCAAAAGGACCGCGCGCCGACGGACATCTGGAAAGCAGCCGGACACTCCGGCTCACCGACGGGGTAAGCTGTGATCTAATCCCAGTGGATTCTCTCAGGTTTTTGCGACAGATAGGGCTCCGATCTCCTTGGGATTTCAAGGAGTGGAGCCGCGACACGCAAAACCTAAGGTGATTATGCCCTACAAATCCGAGTTTTACGCCACAACCGGTTTAAAGATTACGTCCCTACACGAGCTGCATGTGAGCCTCGACGCCAAAATGGCGCCTTTCGCTGGCTATGACATGCCCATCAACTACCCCGCGGGCATTTTGCGGGAGCACGCTCATACCCGCAGTGAGGTTGGGCTTTTCGACGTGTCGCACATGGGCCAGGCTTTTCTCGTCGGCCCCGATCACGAAACCACCGCCCGCGCACTCGAAGCGTTTGTCCCCGCCGATGTGCTGGAGCTTGAACGCGGCGCTATGCGCTACAGCCAGCTCTTGAACGATAACGGCGGCGTTATCGACGATCTTCTCATATCGCGCTCGATTGCGCCTGAAGACGACGGTTCGCTGATGCTGGTCGTCAACGCCTCGCGCAAAGAGGTCGATTATGCTCACATCACCTCGCGGCTGCCGTCGCGGGTAACGCTGGCTCCGTTGCAGGATCGCGCGCTGCTGGCCCTACAGGGACCAAAGGCGATTGACATCATCAATCGTCACGCGCCTGGCGCTAGCCACCTCACCTTCATGACGGCCGTCACGACCGAATTTGATGGCCTCGGCTGCCATATTTCGCGCTCCGGCTATACGGGCGAGGACGGTTTTGAAATCTCTATCGCAGCCGCGCACGCTGAGGAAATAACCCGGGTTTTGCTAGATGAGGAAGACGTGCTGCCAATTGGCCTCGGCGCCCGCGATACGCTGCGGCTTGAGGCAGGCCTCTGCCTGTATGGACACGAACTGGATGAAACCACATCGCCAATCGAGGCTGGGCTCGCGTGGTCGATACAGCGCCGCCGCCGCCAGGACGGCGGTTTCCCCGGCGCCGCGCGCATTCAGCGCGAACTCCGCGACGGGCCATCGCGCCGCCGCGTCGGGTTACTTCTCGACGGGCGCTCCGCCACTCGCGAAGGCGCTCCCATCATGACAGCGGACGGGGCGCAGGTGGGTGTGGTGACGAGCGGCGCTTATAGCCCTTCGCTCCGCCGCGCAATCGCTATGGGGTATGTCGGGCGCGAGCACGCGGCAAAAGACACCGCGCTCCAGGTCATGATACGCGGCCTAGCGGCGCCTGCGCGCGTTACGGCGCTCCCGTTCGTTCCCAATTCTTACTTCCGGCGCTCGGCGAAAGGGGCTTGAGGCATGTCAGTCGTTAAGTATACCAAAGATCACGAATACATCCGGGTCGAGGACGGAGTCGGCACTGTAGGCGTTACGATGCATGCGCAGGCGCAACTGGGCGATGTGGTGTTCGTTGAGCTGCCTGCTGTGGGCAAAAACTTTAAAAAAGGCGAGCAGGCGGCGGTTGTGGAATCGGTGAAGGCAGCCTCCGAAGTTTACGCGCCCATCTCCGGCAAGGTGATGGAGGCCAACGACGCCATCACCGCCGATCCCGCGCTCATCAACAAGGACGCCGAAGGCGCTGCCTGGTTCATGAAACTTAAAATCGCCGACATGAGCGAACTGGACGCGCTCATGGACGAGGCCGCTTACACCGCCTTCACGAAGGGATAAAATCGCATGCGTTATCTGCCACACACGCCGTCTGAGCGTGCGGAGATGCTCGCCCTGATCGGAGCGGCTTCAGTCGATGAATTTTTTGCGGATGTGCCTCCCGGAAAACGACTGCGCGAACTTCCACCATTGCCACTGGCGCAAAGCGAAATGGCGGTAGAGCGCGCTCTGGGCAAAATGGCGGTGTGGAATACAGCCGCCGGTTCGGTTCCGTTTTTCGTCGGATGCGGGGCTTACCGCCACCATGTGCCCGCCAGCGTGGATCATCTCATCCAGCGCTCGGAGTTCATGACATCCTACACGCCGTATCAGCCTGAGATCGCGCAGGGCACTCTGCAGTATCTGTTCGAGTTTCAGACGCAGGTTGCGCTGTTAACCGGCATGGAGATCGCCAACGCCTCCATGTATGACGGCTCCACCGGCGCGGCCGAGGCCGTGCTGATGGCGCATCGCATCACGAAGCGCGGCAAAGCGGTTTTGTCGGGCGGCTTGCACCCGCATTACCGCGATGTGATTAAAACGATCTCGCATTACTCCAGCAATGAAGCGGTCGCGCTCGATGTGGGCGCCGATAAAACTTCGGCCATCGACAAAGACACCTCATGCATCGTGGTGCAAAACCCTGACGTGTTCGGCGGGGTGCGCGATCTCACGCCGCTTGCCAAACTCGCACACGAAAACGGCGCGCTGCTGATCGTGGTGGTGACGGAGGCCGTGTCATTCGGCGCGATCAAATCGCCTGGGTCGATGGGCGCGGATATTGTTGTCGCAGAAGGGCAATCCATAGGTAACGCGCTGAATTTCGGCGGGCCATATCTCGGGCTGTTCGCCACGCGCGAGAAATTTCTGCGGCAGATGCCCGGCCGCATCTGCGGGCAGACGGTGGATGAAACCGGACGGCGCGGCTTCGTGCTGACGCTATCGGCTCGCGAGCAGCACATCCGCCGCGATAAAGCAACGAGCAATATCTGCACGAACTCGGGGCTGTGCGCGCTGGCATTCACGATCCATATGACGCTTCTGGGTGAGACGGGGTTGAAGCGGCTGGCGCAGATTAATCACGCTCGCGCCTGCCAGCTTGTTGGCGCGCTACAGCGGGTTCTCGGTGTTAAAATCGTTACGCCGCAATTTTTCAACGAGTTCACAATATCCACGCCCGCCAGTGGTGCAGCGGTGATTGATGCGCTGGTGGAAAAGGGAGTCATCGGCGGCGTGCCCGCGTCGCGCCTATTCCCCGAGCGCCCCGACCTCGACAACCAGATCATCGTTGCGGCCACAGAAACCGTAACGTCCGAGGATATCGCGGCCTATGCCCGCGCATTGAAAGAGGTGCTGTGATGGATAAGCGGAAAAACATCGGCGCGGGCGCCGAGACTTTCACGGGCAACAAGGGGCTGCGCATCGAGGAGCCGCTGATTTTCGAGCTTGGCGATCTGGAGACGACGGGCGTCGATTTCGAGGACGACTTTTCCCTCTTCACTCATGAACGGCCTTTCCACGTCATTGCCGGGCTTGACCCGGCAATCCATAAGCAGCCTGGATCCCTGGGTCTCCGCTCCGCTCCGCCCGAGGATGACGAAAAAGGTGTAGCAGTAGAGGCGCGATTGGGCGCGCTGGGACGGACGGAGACCATCGGTTTGCCGGGACTGTCAGAGCCGGAGACCGTGCGGCATTACGTGCGCCTCAGCCGCAGGAACTACTCTATCGACAGTGGCATCTTCCCGCTCGGCTCGTGCACCATGAAGCACAATCCCCGCCTCAACGAAAAAATGGCGCGGCTGCCCGGGTTTGCCGACATCCATCCGCTGCAACCGCAATCGACCGTCCAAGGCGCGCTCGAACTGATTGATGCGCTTGCGCATTGGCTGATCGAACTGACCGGGATGGCGTCCGTGGCAATGTCGCCAAAAGCGGGCGCGCACGGCGAGTTGTGCGGCATGGTGGCCATTCGCGCTGCGCATGAGGCATCCGGGGAGTGGGCGACACGCCGCGCGGTGCTTGTTCCTGATTCGGCCCACGGAACAAACCCGGCCACAGCCGCGCTGCTCGGCTTCGATGTGCGCGCAATCAAAGCCGAGACAGACGGCACGGTAAGCCTTAACGCAGTGCGCGAGGCGCTCGGCCCGGACGTCGCCGCCATGATGCTAACCAACCCCAACACCTGTGGTCTATTTGAGCCGCAAATTGGCGCTATCGCCGAGGCGCTGCACGAGGCTGGCGCATACCTTTACTGCGATGGCGCCAACTTTAATGCTATCGCCGGACTGGTGCGTCCCGGCGACCTCGGTGTGGACGCGATGCACATCAACTTGCACAAAACATTCTCCACACCGCATGGCGGGGGAGGGCCAGGCGCAGGGCCGGTCGTTTTCTCCGAGGCGTTGTCACGATTCGCGCCGCTGCCGCGCGTTGAGCGTAATGGCGAGGGCTTTCACATCGTCGAGCATGGTGATGGCGGCGACCGGCTCACCGCCTTCCACGGCCAGATGGGCATGTTTGTGCGCGCGCTAGCCTATATGATGAGCCATGGCGCGGACGGCGTGGCGCAAGCGTCGAAAGATGCGGTACTGAACGCGAATTACATCCGCGCGCGTCTGAAGGATGTTATGAGCCAGCCATTTCCGGCTCGGCCTTGCATGCATGAGGCTTTGTTTGATGACGCATTCCTGAAGGACACCGGCGTCACCACGCTCGATTTTGCGAAAGCGCTGATCGACGAGGGCTTCCACCCCATGACGGTATATTTTCCGCTCGTCGCTCATGGCGCGATGCTGATCGAGCCAACTGAGTCCGAGAGCAAGCAAAGCCTGGATCAGTTCATTGACACGATGCGGTTTTTGGCCGAAGCGGCGATACGTGGCGACCTGGATCGCTTTAAAACTGCGCCGAATTTCGCTCCGCGCCGTCGTCTCGATGAAACCCGCGCCGCCCGTGCGCCGGTGCTGCGGTATACTCCGCCAACGCGTGCAATTGCAGCCGAGTAACGGGTGTGATTTCTGTGGCTCAGGCGATGAAGAAAGTATAAACAAACTTCGCGGATGAAGAAAGTATGAATGAAGGTTTGGGTCTTTGTTCAGTTCCTCCGCGCTAAATCCTATTCCTCGCTACACAGTAATAAGCCTCCATCCAATTCAATCGATTTATATCAGGGGAAGAACCATGAAAAAGCTTATGGCGGCGCTTGGCGTCATTACGGTTGCAGGTCTTGGCGCGTTTTCGACAGCCCCAGAGGTGAGCGCGCAAGGCTATCACTCGCGCAATGAAAGCCGTTACGAATACAATTACTCGCGCCCCCGTCCGCAGCGTCCATCCGATGGCTGCGGCGCAACTATCCGCGCAACTGGCGTTGGCAACGTCATCACGGGCATCGCTCGCATCAATTCCACGCGCGCCTGGAACCGCGAAGTCCGCTCGGTTTACGGCCCAAGCTATAGCTGGAGCAACGCGAAAAGCAAAGCTGTGGAATGCGAGCGCGTAAAACTGACCGTCCGCTGCACGGCAAAAGCACGCCCTTGCAGAGGCTAATTATCACAAGTTTTAATTTAAAAAAGCCGGGAGAAATCCTGGCTTTTTTTATATAATTTGGTGATGAGGCTTTAAGAAAACCCCGCTACAGTCCGGTTATGGTTAACGGCGTGGAGTTCGCAAGATGCCCGGTACACTTTCCAGACGTTCGACTTTGGCGCTGATCGCATCCGCCGGGGTTTATACGTTCTTCAATAGAGCTGGCTGGGCCGCGCCCGCTTATTCACAGGAAGACTTAAGTAAACTGACTGACGAACAACGTCAGCGGCTTTCCGCCTATTGGGCAGCGCGCGACATTCATGATACTAAAGCCGCCACTTACTGGTCAGGGGTTGAATCAAAGCGCGCTGGACGGAAAAAGAAAAACGCCGCGAAGATCGCAATTATTGCAGATGATTACGTTTACGAGCACGCGCCCGTCTACCAAGGCCCGCCCGCGCCGGCGGATGTGTTCGCAAGTCTTGCCAAGACGCCAAAGATCCCGCCCAAAACCATCGCCGTGGTTGCCGACCTGCTGCGGAACGCGCAGGAAAAGTATGGCTTTGCTCCTTTGATGCTGGGGGATGACGAGTTTAAGCGCCGCTATGCCGCTGAAGCTGTGCGGTTAAAGTTCACCAAGGATCAGATCGTGCGGGTTTATTCGCTGGAAACCGGCGGGTATGGTGCCTTCGACATGCAGGCTGGATATAATCCGGTGACGAAGAAGGTGAAGCCGATTTCGACGGCGCTTGGCTATGCACAGCTACTGAGCGCAAATTCGGTGGAGGTTTTGGGCAAATACGGGCCGGGTTTTGCGGCGCGGCTTGAGGCGATGGCGGCGCTGACGCAGGATGTTGCACGCAGCAAGCATTTGCGCGCAAAGTCTAAGGTGGTGCGGGCGATGGGGCGGGATGCGCGGGGAGTCGGCGATAGCTGGCCAGCGCACATGAAGTTTGGCGGCACCCCGAAAGGTCAGGCGATGCACGCGATGAACCTGGACGCGGATGTTGGGCCGTGGATGCAAATCCAGAAGTTGGATAGCACGCGCGATTACGCTGTGAAGCGTGGGATGCCAGTGCTGACTGGGGGCGAACTGGAAATGATGAATCTAGCCGGGCCAAGCCGGGGCTTTGAAATGCTGATGCCCATCGCCAAGGATGCATCAACGTCTAACTTTTTTGATCGCGGCGGGTATGAGCGCAACCCGGTCGTGCATAATAAAACGGCCGCGCAACTGCTCACGCGCATGAACGAGATCATGGATCGAAACCGTACCAAGGACGGCGCGCGCATGTTCGATCAAATATTCGATCAACTTTAGCGTCTATCCGATTGTTCTCAAATCTACGTCATGGCGGGACTTGATCCGGCCATCCAGATAAACAAGGATTGCTCGTTGATAATAAACTGGATGGCCGGATCAAGTCCGGCCATGATAAAACTATGCTGCTTTAATCTCGGCAGAACACTTTGGCGGCGTAAACAAATTCAGCAAAGTATAAACTTGAAAGACACAAACCTCAATTGAGTTTTGCGTTAACCGATCGGATGCCCTGACCGATCAGGTCGTTTGCTGTAGTGCCGGGAAGTTTCTGCGCTATCACGGACTCGGCCGCTGCGATGGCGATGTCTATGGCGCGGTTGCGCGCTTCTTCCGCCACCTGGGTCTCGGCGCGGGCGATTTTCTCCTCGGCGATCCGCGTGCGGCGCTCCAGCATGCTAGCGAACGAGGCTTTGGCTTCACGTGAATAAGCGTCCGCTTCACGCTTAGCGGTTGCGACGATCTCTTCGGCCTCTCGCTCAGCATCGCGCTGCTTGCGCTTGTAGTCGTCGAGGATGCCTTGAGCCTCCTCACGCAGACGGCGCGCTTCCTCAAGCTGGCGGCGAATTTCATCGGCGCGGTTGTCGAGCATTTGCCCGACCTTTTTGAAGACCTTCAGATACATAAGCAGCCCGATAAATCCCACGAAGGAGACGAGCACCCAAAATTCTGGTGTCTTAGGATCAAACATCCGGTTTCCGCCTGTTATCGTGCCGCGACGCTTGCCAGCGCGGTGTCAACTTCGTTCTTGGCCGCCGCCGAGCCAAGGATTTTTTCTATCACCGCAGAAGTGGCGTCACGCGCTATAACTTGCACTTTTTCAACGCTATCGGCTTTGAGCGCAATGATTCGAGCCTCGGCTTCGGCATTTTTCGCGGCGATGTCTTTGTCGAGCGCTGCGCGATCTGCGGCCATTTTCGCGCTCAGATCGTCGCGGGTTTTGCCGACAATGACGGCGCCGCGCGCACGGGCATCGGCCAGCGCCTGCTCATAAGCGCTGATTGCTGATTCCGTCTGCGCTTTCAGGCTTTGCGCGGCGGCGATGTCGCCGTTGATACGCGCATTGCGCTCATCGATCACTTCGCCAATACGCGGCAAAGCGATATTCGCCATCGCTAGGTAAAGCGCGACGAACACGATGGCGAGCCAAATAAGCTGCGGCGCGAAATCGCCAATGTTTAACTGCGGCATGAAGGTCTCGCTGTCAATTCACGCACTATCCCGGAGCAATTGCGCCGGGATCGAAACGTTAAAGGCTTGTTCGATCAAAATACGAACAGGATGATGAGCGCGACGATCAGGCCGAACAGGCCGGTCGCTTCAGCAAGCGCGAAGCCCAGAAGCAGGTTCGGAAACTGGCCGGGAGCGGCTGAAGGGTTGCGAAGCGCGCCGCCGAGAAAGCTGGAAAAGATGTTGCCGATGGCAAGGCCTGCGCCGACGAGTGCGAAACATGCGAGGCCTGCACCAATGAATTTTGCTGCTGCTGGTTCCATGAAAGTCTCCTGTGGTTGAACTGTATGTTTGTATGACGTTGGATTAGTGATGCATGTGAAGCGCATCGTTGAGATAAATGCAAGTCAGGACGGCGAATACAAATGCCTGCAGGAACGCGATCAGCAACTCCAGGCCCGTGAAGGCCACCATAAAGGCTAGTGGCGCCCATCCGCCCAAAAAGCCCAAGCCCACCACAAAACTCGCAAACACTTTCAGCATTGTGTGGCCTGCCATCATATTGGCGAAAAGGCGCACCGACAGACTTACGGGACGGGTCAAATATGTGAACAATTCGATGACGAATAGCAATGGCACGAGCGGCATCGGAATGCCTGACGGCACGAACAATTTCAGAAAACCAATACCATTTCTCGCGAACCCGATTACGGTAACGCCAATTATAACAACTGCCGCAAGCGCAAACGTGACGATGATATGGCTTGTTACAGTGAACGCGCCGGGGATCATGCCAAACATGTTTAGGAACAGCACGAACATGAACAGCGTGAAAATGAATGGGAAGTAGGGCATCGCCTCACGCCCGGAATTGTCACGCACCATTTTGGCGACGAACTCGTAAGCCATTTCGGCCATGGACTGGAAGCGGCCCGGCACCAGCGCGCGATCGCGCATGGCGAGGACAAGGAACAAGGTTATCGAAACCGCAGCGATGACCATCCAAAGTGATGAGTTGGTAAATGAAGCGTCGTAGCCGAAGATATTGATGGGGATAATGCGCTCAATCTCGAATTGATGCATCGGGTCGAACACTTTGCCGCCCGCCGCACCTTCTGCGCCACCCGCGTTTTTATCAGCCGCCACTCTTCAATTCCCTATGCCTGCGGCCGCGCCGCACTCTCATCTCAAAGTTTGCTCTGCATAGCTTTCGCAGAACGTATGGCGTTGTAGATGCCGACACCGGCGCCGAACAGCAAGCCAACTATCAAAGCCAGCGGCTTCGACCCCAGCCCTGCGTCAATGGCATAGCCGAGAAGCCCGCCCACCACAACGCCGGCGATCATCTCCGCCGACATTCTGAACGCCGTTCCCATTGCCTTGCCGCGCGCTTCCGGCGTCTCTGTCTTGGGCGCCTCGCCGCGAACCTCGCCCAGCTTGCCGCCCAGTTTGTCCAGCCGCTCCTTGAACTCACGCCGCTCGGCGTCGGAAATAACGCCGCGCTCGTCGTCGCCATTGTCGGAGAATGACATCATCGTTGCCCGTAAGGCGTTGAAATTTCGAGTTTCGTCCAAATCTTGACACGACCTTAAAGACGCCGCCGCGCGGTGTCAAGTTCGTGTGATTGGATTTAGGTTACTGTTATTAAACAGGTATTTGACGGGGAGCGTCAGGCGGGGCAAAACATCGCAACGGCACGCTCACAGCCGCGCGGCGAGCCTTTGCAGCCGGGGCCGCACGCGCAGGAAGCCAAGATACGCCCGCTCCAGCAGCCATACGCCGCCGGGGAACGAAAACGCCCATGCCAGCGGACGGAACGCGGGTAGCCGCCGCCACACCTCCATGAACGCCGTCGCGCCGGAGCGCGCTTCGCCGCCGGGCATCACCACATGAAACCGAGCAAGCGCCGCCTCGCGTCCGACGCCGCACGTGCCCCCCTCGCCGCTCTGGCTCACATCCACCCACTCCAGCTCTTCTGCGCCGCGCAAGCGCCGGTAAAACGCAACTTCGCGCAAGCACAACGGGCACGCGCCATCGAACAACACGGACGGTTTTTCTATCATACCAGCAATATCGCCACGAGCCTGCTTTGGATCAATACGTAACTGCTTCCATGTTTTTATCCTGTCAACACTGCCTCACGCGATGGGCCAACGCCTGACTTTAGCATTTCGCTAGAGCGGTAAATCAGGGGCGATATGCGCAGAAAAAGCGCTGCGCCGATCCACAACGTAAGCGCGCAAAAGCGTCGCAGTTCAACTTTTTGGAACTGTAACCCAAAAACACGCTAGTGCAGTTGTCGTGCTCACTTTTTCGTCAAAATGATCAACAGCTGTGCAAATTTGCATGGCAGCTATTCGCAGGGAACCCACTTTCTGAACACATTTCGCCAGTTTCACCCCCGGCTTCGTTAACAACGGGTAAAGGCGTAATGTACCAACTCAAAAAGTATGGCGTGAAACTTATCGTTTTGTTTGCATCGTCTATGACTGGCGGGGCCGCGTTTGCAGAGTGCGGCGTCGCATCGTATTACTGGCAGGGTAAAATCACGGCCAATGGCGAGCGGTATCACGCGGACGGCATCAGCGCTGCGCATAAGACGCTGCCATTCGGCACCGAGGTTCTGGTGAAGCATCAGCGCAGCGGCAAATCGATGGTGTTGCGCATCAACGATCGCGGACCTTACATCAAGGGCCGCATTATCGACCTGTCGCGCGGCGCCAACCGGATTTTCGGCATGGACGGCGTGGCGCCGGTGTGTATCTCGGTGATTTCTTATGGCAACGGCCGGTATGTCGGCAACACCGGACGCACCCGCGTCGCCGGTGTGTCGCGCCGCAAAAACGTGAGGCTCGCCTCGGCAACCAGCCGCCGCAAAAGCCGCGTGACGCTGGCTTCGCTTTCGGAGCGCCGCAAAATGCGCGTCGCCCGCCGCGCGCAACCGGTACGTAGCGCCAGCGTTAAAGCGCGCCGCTACAGCGCCAAGGTGGCCCGTGCAAACGCCCGGCAGGCAGCCGCTCAAGCCCGGCGTGAAGCCAGAGGCTAGATTCGCCCCTTCAACGATTGCGCATTGCAATGCAGCAGCACCGTTGATCTCTTGACCCTTTAACCGGGCGCGGCGAATGTGGCCTCATGATCCAACATCGCCGCGCCTGGACAGCAACCGTCCTCACCGTTTTGCCGGACATGTTCCCCGGCCCGCTCGGCGCCAGCCTTTCCGGCCGCGCGCGCCTCAATGGTATCTGGAAACTTGACGTTCTGGACATCCGCAACTTTGCGAACGACCGGCACCGCACCGTGGACGACACGCCAGCAGGCGGTGGCCCCGGCATGGTGATGCGCGCCGACGTTGCCGCCGCCGCGATCGACTCCGCCCGCGCCAAAGCGCCGGATCTAGCTCTTATATATATGTCGCCACGCGGCGCGCCTTTAACGCAATCGCGCACGCGGGCGCTCGCAGAAAGCCCCGGGGCCATAATCCTGTGCGGGCGGTTCGAAGGCGTGGATGAGCGCTTGATCGAGGCGCGGTGGCTGGAGGAAATCTCGGTCGGCGATTACGTGCTGTCGGGTGGCGAGTTGGCCGCAATGGTATTGATCGACGCCTGCGTGCGCCTTTTACCCGGTGTGATGGGCGCCGACGCTTCCGGCGTCGAGGAGAGTTTTGAAAACGGCCTACTTGAATATCCGCACTACACCAAGCCGCGCAAATGGGAGGGGCGTGACATCCCCGATGTGCTCCTCTCTGGCGACCACGGCAAAATCGCGGAATGGCGGCGGCGGCAATCCGAGGAAATTACGAGGCGGGTCCGGCCCGATTTGATGAAGAAGCCGAAAGCATAAGATCGCCTCAAAACAGCGTCTCGACAAGCTTTGCATTATGTCCTATGACTTCGTCTCCATTCCAATGAGCGCGACTGAAGTCACGCGCGCGAGCGCGGCCCACGCATGACGCTTCCGTTGGGTAAGCTCGAAAACAGGATTGACGTGATGAACATTATTCAGCAGCTAGAACAGGAATACGCGGCCGAGTTGGCCGAGAAGCGTGCCGTGCCGGAATTTTCACCCGGCGACACCGTTCGCGTCAGCGTGAAGGTCGTGGAAGGCGCTCGCGAGCGCGTGCAGGCTTATGAAGGCGTGTGCATCGCGCGCTCCGGCTACGGCCTTAACGAAAGCTTCACAGTTCGCAAAATTTCCTACGGCGAAGGCGTGGAGCGGGTATTTCCGGTCTATTCGCCATGGATCGACAGCATTTTCGTCGTGCGTCGCGGTAAGGTGCGACGCGCCAAGCTCTATTACCTACGCAACCTGCGCGGTAAAGCGGCCCGTATCGTCGAGAAAACCGAGAATCGCGCCAACGCTATCAAGCTCACAGGAGATTTCAAAGGCTTCAAGCGCCCGAAAGGCAAGCCGGACGATCTGAAGCTCATCAAGGGCGTGGAGGACGTTTACAGCCGCCGCTTGAACGAGATCGGCATTTACAAATTTGAGCAACTCGCGAATTTGACCGATGAGGAAATCGTGCAGATCGATGAGGCGCTGAAGTTGAAGGGCCGCTTCGAGCGCGAAGATTGGGCAGGTCAGTCGCGGAACCTGATGGCCGAAACGACAGTCGAGGAAGTGCCGACGGAAGACGACGCGAAATCATAATCTGTATTATTCCGCTTTTTTTCGTCATCCCCGCAAAGGCGGGGATCCAGTGATTGGTAATTAAGACTGGATGCCCGCCTTCGCGGGCATGACATTGCTCATATTTGGGTGGTGTTATGGTTTCGAAAACGCTATACGACAAAATCTGGGACGATCACATCGTCGATACACACCCGGATGGCACATGCCTGCTGTATATCGACCGCCATCTTGTGCATGAGGTGACCAGCCCGCAGGCGTTCGAGGGATTGCGCCTTTCCGGCCGTCGCGTGCGCGCGCCGCATAAAACGCTGGCGGTCGTCGATCATAACGTGCCGACCACCGACCGCACCAAGGGCATCGCCGACCCCGAGTCCGCACTTCAGGTGGAAACACTGGCGCAAAATGCCCGCGACTTCGGCGTAGAGTATTATGGCGAGCGTGATATCCGCCAGGGCATCGTCCATGTGATCGGGCCAGAGCAGGGCTTCACGCTGCCGGGAACCACCATCGTATGCGGCGACAGCCACACCTCGACCCACGGCGCGTTCGGCGCGCTGGCGCACGGCATCGGCACGTCCGAGGTTGAGCACGTGCTCGCCACGCAAACGCTGATCCAGAAAAAAGCCAAAAACATGCGGATCACGGTGGATGGCCAGTTGCCGCCGCACGTGACGGCAAAGGACATTATCCTCGCTATCATAGGCGAGATCGGCACGGCAGGCGGCACCGGCTATGTGATCGAGTATGCGGGCGAGGCTATACGAGCGTTGTCTGTTGAAGGCCGCATGACGGTGTGCAACATGTCCATCGAGGGCGGCGCCCGGGCCGGGCTGATCGCTCCGGATGAAAAGACTTTCGCCTACATCGAAGGCCGTCCGCGCTCGCCGAAAGGCGCCGCATGGGAAGCAGCGCTTGGTTACTGGCGCACGCTTTACTCGGATGACGGCGCGCATTTCGACCATGAAGTGCGCCTTGACGCCGCCAGCCTGCCGCCCATCATCACCTGGGGCACAAGCCCGGAAGACGTGGTGTCGATCACCGGCACCGTCCCCGATCCGGACGCCATCGAGGACGAAAACAAGCGCGCCGCGATCAAGCGCGCCCTCGCCTATATGGGCCTGACGCCAGGCACGAAGATGACGGACATCCATATCGACAAGGTTTTTCTCGGATCCTGCACAAACGGTCGTATCGAGGATTTGCGCGCTGCCGCCGCCGTTTTGGCCGGGCATAAGGTCGCGGAAACGGTGTCCGCGATGGTAGTGCCCGGCTCGGGCCTTGTGAAGGAGCAGGCGGAAGCCGAAGGGCTGGACAAGATTTTCATCGACGCGGGCTTCGAATGGCGCGAGCCGGGCTGCTCTATGTGCCTCGGCATGAATCCCGATCAACTCAAGCCGGGCGAGCGCTGCGCCTCCACTTCGAACCGAAACTTCGAGGGCCGTCAGGGCTTCAAGGGCCGCACGCATCTCGTGTCGCCCATCATGGCTGTTGCTGCGGCGGTGGCAGGCCGCTTCGTCGACATCCGTGACTTCCGCTAAATTCACGCTGCCACGACCGGGATCGACCCGGTCGTCCACAAAAACAGGGTTGCCCGTGAATAGGACCAGATGGCCGGGTTACTCTTGGTCATGACTGGCATACCGTGGCAATGGGACGGTCAAGCCTTCGCCGCCATCTGCATTTTAGCGGCGTCAAGCGTGTTGGAAAGCAGGCACGCGATGGTCATCGGGCCAACGCCGCCGGGTACTGGCGTTACAGCGCCCGCAACCGCCATTGCCTCGGCGAAGTGCACGTCGCCGACCAGCTTCGACTTACCTTTCTCGCCGGTGATGCGGTTGATGCCGACGTCGATCACGGTCGCGCCCGGTTTGATCCAGCTACCACGCACCATCTCTGGACGCCCTACGGCGGCGACCAGAATATCGGCGCGGCGGCAAATAGCCTCCAGATCGCGGCTGCGCGAATGCGCGATGGTGACAGTGCAGTTTTCCATAAGCAGCAATTGCGCCACTGGCTTACCAACGATGTTCGAGCGCCCGATAATCACCGCCTCCATCCCGGAGAGGTTCGGGTGAACGCGTTTTGCCAGCATCACGGAACCAAGCGGCGTACAGGGCACCAGCGCTTTCTCGCCCGTCGCAAGCTTTCCCGCGTTCATGGGGTGAAAGCCGTCCACATCCTTCTCGGGCGCGATGGCGTTCAGCACCTTTTGCGCATCCACGTGGGCGGGGAGCGGCAACTGGACAAGGATCCCGTGCACAGACGAATCGGCGTTCAGTTTGCCCACAAGCGCTAGCAAATCGGCCTCTGACGTCTCGGCAGGCAGGCGATGCTCGTTCGAGTTCATACCCGCCGCTTTGGTGGTGCGCACCTTGTTGCGCACATACACCTCGCTGGCCGCGTTTTCACCAACAAGCACAACCGTCAAACCGGGGATGACGCCATAGCGCGCGGTAAACGCCGCCGCCTTGCGGCCCACTTCCGTGACCAAATCCTCCGCAACTGCCTTGCCGTTAATCAGTTGAGCCTGCGTCATCCATCCCCCCTATTACTTTTTGTTCTCTTTTAATGCGGCAATCCGTGCATCCAGTCGCGCGGCCAGTTGGTTGGCCTCGCCCGCAATCAAAACCTGCTTAACCCGCGACTTGCCGCTGTGCGCAACGTTATGCTATATGGCGGCGCGCCAACCCAATTAGCCACAAGCGCGCATAACGCAACGTTGGCCTTACCATTCTCAGGAATCGCGCGAACTCGGGCGTTCACCCAAAACTTGCCGTTCGTGCCACTCACGCTTTCCATCTGATCTGGCAACGACTTGGCGTGAGCCGGACAAAAAGAACAACCCCATTTTCCGCACGCTGATATGGAGTTTTGTGAAGTATCAAATGGCGGAATGCTTATCTGTCTAACGAGCCGCGCGATTTCACTACCTTTATGGAGCGGTAAAAGAGTCGTGAACTTCAGCGCTCAAAAACCGCTTGTTCTCATCAACATTGATATGAACCACGACTGCGTGCTGCCCAGGATTGCCCGGCGAAACGTTTCTGATGATGCCTTGGTATCGATTATCAAAACGATTAAACGAAAAGCCAACGCCATTTTCACGCAAAATTTTATCAATCTTTTCTTGAGAGTCGCCTTGCTTTAGCTCGCTCGAAAGCTTAGGCGACAAATTCTTTGCAACCTCAGGATTGGCTCCCCAGAAAATGTACCATAGAGCGATGTCATCTCGCTTGTAATAGGCGGCAGTCCCCAGCAGAAACATGATCGTAATAGTGCCTACGATTATTCACACGCTTCCCATGTAATCCCCCGGATTTCTAAAATCGTCGCGATCCCATAGAATGCTTAATCACTTTTTCTCTCAGTCCGGTTGCGCTTAGGCTGCAGAGTTGTGCCCGCTGCTTTCTGCTTGGTCAAATCCTCCACCTCCTCGTTCGCCGCAGCGCCCCATTTTAGCGGGTTGTCCTGCGCGTAGCGCTTGCCTAGCTTCCAGGCAATCTCCGCGCGCGCTAGCTCCACGCCGAGATAGAATGCGTGGCCGCCGTCTTCCGCTACATCGAGCTTCGGGAAAAACTGGAATGGATCGCGCTCCACCCAATGCCCGCGACGGCTGAACACGTGCACACCCTCCTCGCTCACGTCGATGCGGAAATTGTCGTCCTTAATTTCGCGCGCGGTGGCGGCGATTTCGTCCGCGCCGTAAGGAAACGGCTTCTTGTCGTGCAGCGACATTAGCGCGTGCGAATAATCGCGTGGCAGGCTGGCGTCTTCGCGCGCGGCGAACATCATGCGACGGGCGGCATCGTGTTCCTCGATAGTGCGCCGCGTGTGTGGCGACACCTGCACGATCAGTACGTTGCGGACGCTAAGCTCGGAGCACACGCCGAGTAGCATCGCGGTGACACCGCCCGAATCCGCGTCCGTCAGTTCGGTGAGGTTGCCCGTTCCCATAAGCATTTCGGCATCTGGGCGCTCTCGACGGAATTCGGCGTAGCGCAGCAGCGAGGCGGTGAAGCCGTAGTGAATCGGGTCGAGGATGGGGTCGGCGAGGCTGACCATGCCCTTCGCGGTCATTGCGTCCGACGCGCGGATGAGCGAGGCGAGGTCTCCGTGCGGCGCAGGAATTAGCACCGGCGTCGCGCCCGTCTCTTCCGCGATCCATAGGTTATGCTCGTTCAGGCTGAGGAGGAAATCGGCGCCCGCGCGCCCGCCCTCCAGCAGTTCCGCCTCGCTAGCGCTGTCAACGCTCACCTTGAGGCCCGCCGCTTTTAGCGCGCGCACCGTGTCCGCCATGTGCGGGAATGGCGTGTCGGGCAGGCAGCCGAGGTCGATCACGTCTGCGCCAGCGCCTTGGTGAGCCAGCGCTCGCGCTACCACAGCTTCGACCGTCATGCGCGGCGCGTCCACAATTTCGGCGAAAATGCGCAAGTCGTGGCGGGAGAGGTCGGGTTTAGCGCCGCGCTTGCCGAAATACTCCGGCAAATCCTTCAACTCCTCCGGCCCGCGCTCAAACTTCGCGCCAAAATGCGTTGAGAGCGCGTCCAGATCGGCGCGGCAGCGGCCGGGCAACACAACGCGATCCGCGTTCACCGGCTGCGGCAGACGGCGCTTGATCAGCGCCTCCGTCATCAGCGCGGCGACCTTCACGCCCATGTCCTGAATGCGCCACTCGCGCCCGCCGAAATCGACTCCAGCCAGCACCTTCTCAAGCCGGGGTTTGGCGAGACTGCCAGTGAGAAACACGATGCGTTGCGACATGCGATGCGCCCATTAACTGTCATTGCCGAGCTTGACCCGGCATCCATTCTATACTCACAACGGCGCTTCATACATGAAAGATGGATCCCCGGGTCTTCGCTTCGCTTCGCCCTAGGATGACGGGTTATAGGTCTGTGTGCGATGCAGTAACGATACGCGCTCCTGCCTCCGCTTTACCACGGATAGCTTGAGAAATTTGCGGCCAGTCATTCGGCCCCAGCCATACGGCTTCGGCGCGGCTTTTGGCGAGGTATCGCGGGAAAAGTGGATCGACGATGCCGCTATCCGCGAGGGCACTCGCAGCAATCTCCGGCTGCGTTGGCGGCGCGGATTTGACCAGCACCACCCGCCTCGCGCCCAACTCGCCAGCGAGCCATGCCGCGAGGCTGTCTGACGTCATATCCCAGCTTTGCGCAATATCTTCGCGGTGGCTCGCGAGAAAAAATGGCGACCACACCGGCGTTGCGCGGCGCACCCAGGCTTCCTCGAAATCGTCGTCCAGTTCGCATAGCGTTAGTCGCGCATCTAGATCGCACAGCGCGCGACCGTATTGCGCCATGGCAAATAGCGCCAATTCGTGTGCGGTTCTGTCGGAAAAAACCATCCGCTCCTGCGCATCCCGCACGGCGTCGGCGAATGGGCCGCCCCCGGGTACAATTATGATCGGCGCAGCCAGCGAGCAAAGCGCGTTGAGCCACAATTTTAGTCTCGGATCGCCGTACAAACTCCCGCCGATTTTGACTATGGAAAGGCCACGACCGGCCCCCAACAGTCGCATCAGTCAGCGGCTCCGCCTGGCATCCGCGTATGTTGCATTAGCGAGTATACATTCGTCTCATGCGCGGGCCTTGCGCGGCGGAAAATCTCCACGCCCAGCGCTGCGCCGGGGATGCGGTCGAGCTTCTCCGCCAGCACGCGCACTGTCGCCGCGCGGCGATCCTTCAAACAGTGTTCGGCGATGCGCTCTACCAGCGTTTCCACAAGCTGGATGTGACCAGTCGCCACGATGTCGCGCACGCCGTTGACGATGTAATCGTAGGAAATGACGTTATCGATATTCTCGCCAGGCGGCTTGGCGGATGGAAAGCACTCGATCTCCACGCTGAAGCGCACACGCTGGGTCACGCCCTGCTCCATGCTGAAAATGCCGATGTTGGTGTCGATCACAAGATCGCGTACCATAACCTTGTCGAGGGGCAACGACGATTGGCGCGCCAATGGCGCGTAAAAACGCGCTGCAAGAATTTGATTATCCACCACGTCCTCAGCACTCCTCAACACGGCTTTATCCTTTATTATAAAGTGGTTGCAGTCTTTTGTCTTGGTGAACCGTTCGTGCGACTGCGCTGGTTCTATCCATATCGAGCGTCTCGCCGCGCTGGCCCGAGACACATAGTGCGCTACGGAAGCCAAGAAAATTGGGGCGCAACGTCATAAGTTGCACAATATCGTGCATTTGCAGCGATCCGGCAAGACCACACAGGAGATTTGCCGCGCGGGTGCGGACTACAAACTCCGCCAGCGCTACGACGTCGAAATGCGCAAGCAATCCGCCGCTTGTTTTGTCGGCCGTGTCAAGCATGACGCCGGAAACGCCCGCACTCGCCAGCTGCTTGACGAAATCGGGCTGAACAAATGACTGCGTCACCGGCATGTCGGCGAACAGAACCGCGATGATTTTTGCGCTCGCCGCAATGGCGCACGCGGCTTGCGCGCATTCCACCGCGCCAGCCCCGTCAAACAGGCCGATTTTAATGAAATTTGCGCCCGAGATTGCGCGTTCGCGCGTCGCGCTGGCGATCAATTCGGGCCGCATCGGCAAATCGCCAACGGTCGCACTGACTGGCCGCGCGCCATTCACTTCAGCGACGATGCGGGCAAGCTCGGCGGCCGAAACAGCGCCCAGCGCGCCCGCGTCCGGCTCCTTGGCGTCGATGATGTCGGCGCCAGCGTCGAGCGCGATGCGTGCTTCGGACGCGCTTCGGACGCTGGCGAGAAAAGCCGTCATGTGCGGGGCCATTGTTACGGCGCGGCGCTTTTTGCGGCTCGCCCATTTAACGATGGCGTGTCGCTTACCACGGAAAATGCGCCGCCGAAAGCCGGGTGGCTGCGGCGGAAGGCCTCCACGGACTGCGAGTCAGAGCGATCCAGGGGAGACAGCGTTACGGGGATGTCGTGCGCGAGTTTTGCAGGAGCTGGCGTGAAAACAAGAATGCGCGTGGCGAGTTTGACGGCCTCGCGTGTGTCGTGGGTCACGAACAGAACCGTAGTCGGTCGCGAGCGCCACAGTTTTATCAGAAGGGCGCGCAGTCCATCCGCCGCGTTTTCATCGAGCGATACGAATGGCTCGTCCATTAGCAAAATGCCGGGGTTGAGCGCAAATGCACGCGCCAGCGCGGCGCGGCGCTGCATACCCAGGGAAATCTGGCCCGGATATGCGTGAGCAAAGTCCGCAAGGCCGACTTCGTTAATCAGGCCGAGCGCTACGTCTCGTGCCCCTTTTTCGCCGTCCAGCACAAGCTCGACGTTTTCCAGCACGGTGCGCCAGGGCAGCAGGCGCGGTAACTGGAACATATAGACGAGGCGGCGTCCATCCTCGCCGAGATTTGTGCGGATTACGCCGTCGAAGTCCGTATCCAGCCCGGCGATGATGTTGAGCATTGTCGTTTTGCCTGTGCCCGATGGGCCGACGACGCAGACAAACTGCCCCTTATTCACCAAAAAGCGCAAGTCCTGCAACGCGACATAGGCGGCCTGGCCACCGCCCGCCGGGAATGTCTTCCGCAAGATGCTCACGTCGAGCGCGATCATTGGCGCCACCTGTTCACCGACCGCTCCCACGGCTGGAGCGCGAACATCTCGATAAGCTGCACGACGGTGATGAAAGCGATGGTGTAGGCTAGGATGTTGGCGACATCGAAAAGCTGGAAATAGGTCTGGAGTTGAAAGCCGACTCCATTGGAGCGACCCAACAATTCTACGACCAGCACGATTTTCCAGACCAGCGAAAGCCCTGATCGCGTCGACGCCGCAAAGAATGGCGCCAGTTGAGGAAGCGTCACGTGTCGGAAGGTCTTCCAGCGGCTCAAATAATAGACCTGCGCCATCTGGCTGTAATCGGGGGACAATGCTCTTGCGCCTTCGCGCATCGTCACGGCGACGTTCGGGATTTTATTCAGAACGACAGCCGCAATGGCCGCAGGCTCATTTAATCCGAACCAGATGTAGCAGAGGATGATGGTGACTAGCGCCGGCAGGTTGAGGAACAGCGTTAGCCAGCTATCAAAAAACTGATTAAACAATGGCGAACGGCCCATCGCGATCCCGATCGCCGAGCCGATGAGCATGGCGATAAAAAAACTGACTGCAACCCGTGCTATCGTCATCCCGACGTGATAGAGCAACTCGCCGTTCTGTACGCCCGCGATCATTGTGGACGCCACCTTGAGTGGGGACGGTAAATAGCGGGGATCGGCGAATGCGGCTGCGATAGCCCAGATTAAGATCAGCGCGAAAACTGATCCTCCAAGCCAGGCGGCGCGCGACAGCGTCGGGTTCATGGCAGTGGCGCTAAAAAACAAGGCCGTTCCAGAAGATGCCGGGGTCAAACTTTACGCCTTTGCCAGTTAATTGCTCGCCGCCCGTTTCGGCCATGAGGTCGAACAGCCTGCCCGCTGCTTTACGGTCGCGCTCGCTCCAGGTATGCAGCAGACCCTCGCGATAGCGTTCGCGCAGAACTTTAAACTCCGCATCCGAGCCTGCCTGCGTCAGCGGGCGGATACGATCCCATTCGGCGTCAGACGTAAGGAGCAGCTTCTGCGCGTTCTGCATGGCGTTGGCGAAGCCCTGAAGAACTTTTGGCTTGGCCGCCGCGAACTTCTCCGAAACTACAAAACCAAGTAGGGGCAGTGGTGTCGGGATGTCGAATTCCTTCATCAACTCCGCGACGGATGCGATTCGGCGATAACCCTCCGCTTCAAGTGAGGCGGTCAGATTCCAGTTATTCAGTACCGCGTCGACGCGCCCGGCGCGCAATTGCTCATTAAGCAGCGGCGGCGCTGCAAATATGAGTTTAGCGCTTTCCGCCAGATCGCCGCTGCCAGTTTTTTTGGAGTAAGCGCGCAGCAGCAGCCAGCTTTTGTCGATTGGGCTGCCAGCTATGCCTATGCGTTTGCCTTTTAAATCGGCGATGGTTTTGATCGGGCTGTCCGCAGGAACAATCAACGAGCCAAGGGCTACGGAATAGGGCACAAAGGTGAAATTTGCCCCTAACGACCGCTGATGCAGTACCCAGAACCAGTCGGTCACGCTTGTGTCAGCATTACCCGAGAGCAACGCCACTTGTGCCGCCTGAGGGCCGATCAGCGTCACTAGTTCCAGGTTAAAGTTCTCTTTTTTATCAAGTTTATGATGCTTGATGACATCCATAAGCCAGCTCACCGTGCCGAACTTCAGTACGGCCGCTCTCATGGTTTCCTCTGCATGAGATTTTTGAGTTTGAAAGGTCAGCGCAGCCGCGATAAAAACCGCAGCCATTAGCGCGCGCGTAACAGTGTTTTGCACGCTAAAGCGGCTATAACTCATAACTCCTCCCAACCCCTCGCTTCTTATGCAAAGCGGCTTTATTTTTGTTCAGATAGTCGATTATCAACAATGAAGCTGAGACCGCGCAACCATGATTGATCCGTATTGCTGCGGATATCTGCACTGAACACTTTTAGTTGCGTGCCAGTTTTAGCATCTCGAACTTCTACGTTTACGTTCAAGATCAGGTTTGAGACTTTTTGCACATAGCCGATAAGTGCAAACTCCACGTTTAAGGGCGCGGCGATCTGCTCAACGCAACCATTACAATCGTGCAGAGACTTCACTTTTTTCACCGCGTCGCGGACTGGAGCAACATCGACAACTTCGTAAAGACCTTTGCGGGTAAGAGCATCACGCAGATAGTCACTCATAAGTTGCAGCCGCTTTTGCTCATCATCGCGCTTGCCATAATCACCTTCAAGGCTAGTGTCTATCAACTCAAAATCGAACACAACGGCGCGCGGCGCTGCTTGTGATGCGACGCTCGCGAAGGTCGTAACCACCAATGCGGCAAGCCATGCACAAACCATTTTGTGATTTATCAAAATCATAAGTCAGCCTTTTCGGACTTTCTCAATGAGAAGCTTTGTATCGCATCATATGCGTGTGAGGGCGTTGATACAACAGTGATCTCCTGAATTTGATTTTCAAGAAATGTTTAAGTAAAAACTTTACGTTCTAAAGTAAACGCGGTTCGCGCCGACTCATGAAAACTATAAAAAAAACTTATTTTTATCTTATTTAATATTTCTTATTTTCCCTGAAGACTCATAGTTGCTTGACTTGCCGGGCTTGGTTGCCTAAGCAGATAGAGATTCCTGAATAAAAAACGTCTTGGGAGGCAAGATAGCGTGTTTAATGGCGATTATCCTCGCAGAGGATTAGCTATTGCCTTGATAGCAAGCGTCACCGGGTTTTCCGGCATGGCCACAGTGGAGGCACAAACACCTCCCGCTGCAATGACCAGGATCGGTATTGGTTATCTAAAACAAGCTGTAATCAAACCGCTTCCCTTATCCCGCCTCGACAATCCGCTTGAAGATGACGGTCTGGCCGGTGCGCGCCTGGCCCTGGAAGACAACAATACAAGCGGCAAATTCCTGAAGCAGGAGTTTGTTTTAAAAGAGGTGCTTGTTCCCGCAGACGGGGATGCGGCGGCGGCTGTGAAATCTCTCGTTGCCGAAGGCTTTATGATGATCGTCCTGGATGCGCCCGCTGCAACCGTGCTGCAAGTTTCGGATGCCGTGAAGGATACTGACGCTGTGCTATTTAATGTTGGCGCGCCCGACACCGATCTTCGCGAAGAAAAGTGCCGCGCCAACGTGCTGCACACTCTGCCAAGCCGAGACATGCTGGCTGACGGCTTGGCGCAATATTTCATCTGGAAGAAATGGACGAAGTGGTTTCTTGTTTATGGAGCTTTGCCTGACGACGTGCTGAACGCAGATGCGATCCGCCGCGCCGCCAAACGTTTTGGCGCAAAAATCGTTACGGAAAAAGAGTATAAGGAAGCGGGCGGCGCGCGACGCACCGATAGCGGGCACGAGCAAATTCAGGCGCAAATGCCTGTGTTCACGCAAGATGCGTCCGAGCATGACGTTTTGGTCGTCGCCGATGAAAATGAAGTTTTCGGCCCTTACGTGCCTTATCGTAACTGGTCGCCCCGCCCTGTCGCGGGAACATCCGGGCTGACCCCCTCAAGCTGGCATCCGGCGCATGAGCAGTGGGGCGCTACGCAATATCAGAACCGTTTCTATAAACTGGCGAAACGCGGCGTGAGGGCTATCGATTATCACGCCTGGTTGGCCGTGCGTTCAATCGGCGAGGCCGCGACACGGGTAAAGTCGGCGGATGCAAAAGCGTTGCGGCAATATTTAAAAGGTTCGGATTTTTCACTGGCCGCTTTTAAAGGGCAAAAACTGACATATCGGCCTTGGAATGGTCAGCTCCGTCACACCATCGTAGTCGGTGACAGGCACATCCCCGTATCATGGTCTCCGCAGCCGGGATTTCTGCATCAAGTCACGCCCCTCGACACGCTTGGAGTTGACCAGCCTGAAAGCAAATGCCGCTTCTGAAGAAAGCGGCGTTTTCACGATAATTCAATTGGAGGAAGCATGATTAAACAGAGCTTGTTTTCGTTTGCGCTCGCATCGCTTATAGCCAGCGTAACACCAGCCAGCGCCTACAAAGTGTTCGTCTCGAACGAGAAAGACAACACCGTGACTGTGATCGACAGCGACAAACTCGAAGTCGTTGAAACAATCAAAGTCGGGGGCCGCCCGCGTGGCATCGCGATGTCGAAGGATGGCAAACACGTTTATCTGTGCGCCAGCGAGAATGACGCGGTGCAGGTCATCGACGCCGCGACTTATAAAGTTTTATACGAACTGCCATCCGGCCCAGACCCGGAGCTTTTCGTTCTGCACCCATCGGGCAACCCGCTTTATGTCGCCAACGAGGACGACAACCTTGTCACCGTGGTGGACGTGATTAACAAGAAAGTGCTGGCGGAAGTGCCGGTTGGCGTTGAGCCGGAAGGCATGGGCATCAGCCCTGACGGCAAGATCATGGTCAACACCTCCGAAACCACGAATATGGCGCATTTCATCGATACCGCGACAAACGAAATTATCGATAACGTGCTGGTGGACAGCCGCCCGCGTTTTGCCGAGTTCACCCAAGACGGCAAATACGTCTACATATCGGCGGAAATTGGCGGCAACGTTTCGGTGATTGACACCAAAACCCGTCAGATCATCAAAAAAATTGAGTTTGAAGTTCCGGGCGTCGCGAAAGAAGCGCTCCAGCCGGTTGGCGTGCGTGTTAGCAAGGATGGCAAAAAAGCGTATGTGGCGCTCGGGCCGGCTAACCGCGTCGCCGTCGTCAACGGGGAAACTTTTAAGGTCGAGAAATATCTGCTGGTCGGCCAGCGCGTGTGGCAGCTCGCTTTCACGCCGGACGAAAAATACATCTTCTCCACGAATGGGGTGTCGAACGACGTGTCAGTCATCGACGTGAAGGAAGATAAAGTCGTCAAATCCATCAAGACGGGAAAACTGCCCTGGGGCGTGACAGTCGCGCCATAAACCTGAAATTAAAACAAGGAGGTCGAAATGAAATTTCTCTTAGGAACAGTGTTCAGTCTCGCAATGGTTGTGGCGTCATTTGTCCAGGCGCAGACCCCAGCGCCAGCCGCCGCCCCGCGCGGAAAGTCGGGATTGCTGCAGGGCGTGATAAAGCTAGAACAGCAGATTACGCTGAGTTCGGGCAAACAGCTGGTTGAAAAGCCTTACGAGTTGGAGGCCGGTAAATATTACCGCCTAACGATCGTGGCTGACGGCTCCGCTGAACTTGCGCTGACCGGCTCTGACTTCTTCCGTAATGTGTGGATCAACGAGATTGTCATCAAGGGCATCGAAATCCGTCCGCTCGGCGTCGATAGCATTGAATTTGACGAGGAGGGCGAAGCGGTCATTTCCTTCGTCACCATCCGTCCGGGCACATTTACCCTGCGCATTCCAAAAACAACCTCCGAAGCGCAACAGGTCGTTTTCAATATCAAGTAACGTCCTTAATCCCAAGTTTTAGAAACTCGTTTAAGCCGGGCCGTCCACAACCTTTGTGGTTGAGATGGCCCGTCGATTGTGGTCAGTTGCTGGCATGAACCTGACGGGCTGCAACTCTCAATGAAGCAACAAGCCCCAACGGCGGCGCTCGATGTGGCCGCCGTCTGCCATAATTACGGCGACCGCAAAGCTCTCGACGATGTTTCCCTGAGCGTCGAGCGCGGCGAATTTTGCGCACTGCTCGGCCTCAATGGCGCGGGCAAATCCACGCTGTTTTCACTCATCACCCGCCTGTTCAGCTCCGCCACCGGAAGCATTGAAATCCTCGGCTACGATGTTCGCCGCGACCCCGGGGAAGCATTGCGCCGCATCGGCGTCGTATTTCAAAGCCGCACCGTCGATGGCGACCTAACCGTGATGCAGAATATGAGCTATCACGCGGCGCTGCATGGCATCTCGTCGCGCGCGGGAAAAACGCTTGCCATGGAGGCGCTGGAGCGCGTTTCGCTCGCCGACAAGGCGCACGCCAAGGTCAGGGAATTGTCGGGCGGGCAGGTGCGCCGCGCTGAAATTGCCCGCGCTCTCATTCACCGCCCAAAGCTACTGCTACTGGACGAACCCACTGTCGGCCTCGACGTTGGCTCTCGTCGCGATATAACCGAACAGGTGCGGCGCCTCGTGCAGAACGATGACCTCGGCGTGCTATGGGCAACGCATATCATGGAGGAAATCGATAGCGCCGATAAGGTTGTGATCCTCCATAAAGGCCGTGTGCTGGCGTCGGGCACCGCAAAAACGATCGTCGAAAAGTCGAATGCGGCAAATCTAACGGCGGCGTTTACGCAAATGACCGGCGGCGCTGGTTCCGACAATAACGGGGATCGGTCTCAATGATTTCGGCGCCTCCTCGATCGACCGGCGTCTCGGTTGCCAGCTATGGGTCTGCCGGTTATGCCCGCTGCCTGGGCGGGATTGTGTGGCGCGAGGCTTTACGCTTCATTCATCAACGAGCGCGCTTTCTCGCGGCACTGGTGCGCCCTCTCGTCTGGCTGTTCATCTTCGCAGCTGGCTTCCGCTCCGTTCTCGGCGTGTCCATCATCCCGCCCTACGAAACCTACGTGCTGTATGAGGTCTATATCGCACCCGGGCTGATCGCCATGATCCAGCTTTTTAACGGCATGCAATCTTCGCTGTCGATGGTTTACGACCGTGAGACGGGCAACATGCGCACGCTGCTGATGAGCCCGTTTCCGCGATGGTTTTTGCTCGCCTCCAAGCTGATTGGCGGAGTCGCGGTGTCACTCCTACAGGTTTACGCCTTTCTCGCCATTGCCTGGTTTTGGGAAATCGAGCCGCCGCTGATTGGATATCTGACGGTGCTGCCCGCGCTCGTGCTGTCCGGCTTCATGCTGGGGTCGCTGGGTTTGCTAATGTCGTCGGTCATCAAACAGCTTGAGAACTTTGCCGGAGTGATGAATTTCATCATCTTCCCGATGTTTTTCGCCTCTTCGGCGCTATATCCACTTTGGCGGATGAAAGAATCGAGCCTGCTGCTCTATAAAATCTGTCTCTATAACCCTTTCACTTACACGACCGAACTCATCCGTTTCGCGCTCTATGGGCAAATGAACTGGACGGCGTTTGCTGTCGTTATGGGATGCACGATTGTGTTTTTTGCTCTTGCCGTACTGGCATATAATCCGTCGCGGGGCGTTATCTCGCGCCGCCCCGGCGCCTCGTAACAGGGTGCGGTTCATCGCGGAAACTGGAAATGATTATGAAAAAATCTTGCATCGTATTGGCTGTCATCACAGGCGTTTTGCTTGCGGCGCCTCCGGCTTGGAGCGCCTCGCCGCTCGACAAGGACTGGCCATGCGTTCAGCGCAAGATCCCTACCTTGAGCGCGGGCGTCGTTTGGTCGGGGCCGCCGCTGGAGCCGGTGATAACCGAATGGCGCAATCATCCGGATGTGGCGCAACTGGTGCCAAAATTAGTGTCGCGGCGCACCAGCTTGGAGGATGCGACAAAACTCATCAGCGACTACGCGGCAAGCGCTGGCGCGGATAAGCTAACGCTCATGACCATGGTTTTTGCTGGCGTATTCTCCGAAATCAACATTCTTCGCAGCGACATCATCAGGGCGATCGAGCGCTTCACCCTCAACCAACGCCGCCGCGCTGATGACATCCGCACCACCCGCGCGGAACTGGGACCGCTCATGGTGAAAGCGGACAAAACGCCAGCCGAGCAGACGCGCGCCACCGAACTGGAGGAGCAGCTTAAGTGGCAGGTTCGCATCCACGAAGACCGGGAAAATTCTCTCGGCTATATATGCGAAACCCCCGTCATCCTTGAGCAGCGCGCCTTTTCTATCGGCCGCGATATCCAGAATGTGATGAATTAGACCATCGCCTTGAATGCAGCCACCGTTTCGGGCAGCTCTTGATCCCGTGGCCATCTACGGCGTTGACCGGTCCCGACTTGATTATTTATCCGCCGGTGATGCTAGTTCTATAAATAGAACCGTTTCGTCCGAAAACCGCGCAACACTTTTCAAGGCGGCGCAAAGCTGGATGCTACGCTATACTCGCAATCATTTTGATGAGGATTTTAACGTAACTGCTTTAAAACTTTAAGGCTCTGGCCGCGCCTTTTCAAGTTTATGTCCATCGAACGCCCACGCCTCGGAGCCATCCGGAAACCAGATGACATTCAAATAGCCATACTCCTCATGCGCGCGCTTGGCGGCGTTCCAGGACATCCAGCAGTCGGCGATGCAATAAATCAGAATTGGCTTTGCGAGATCGCCTTGGGTGAGCCTTACTAGATGGCGGCGGAAATAAGCGTCCGTAGCGGCGCTGAGACGGCCATAGCCGACATCCGGCAGCCAGGAAGAGCCGGGGATACTTTCCCTCACCTTATCGCGCCAGATGATTTGCGGTGGCAGGTTTGGCGGGCGCGCAACGCGCGGCATGACATCGACAAAGACGGTTTTACCTACTAGCCATAACGCGCGCGCTTCCTCGCCGGATACGACGCGAACGCCCTTCAGCGTGTTAGGAACGGGGGCTCGGTAGTCGTTTAGTCTGTAACCGGCTGGTTCGGAGGACGCCGCGCTAAGGCGGTGTTCATCGCCGGGAAACATAGCTAGGAAAACGCCCGCAATGCAAAAATAGCGCAAAGAGCGGGCGAATGTTTTGCTCACTGCGTGATGATCGCGTCCTGCTCGTCAAGCAGGGGCACGCCATACTCCAAAAGGATCGCGTTGATCTGTTTCTGATTTTTGGAGATAAGTTTATTCAACTCCCGCTTCCAGTCCTGATCGTTGGGGCGCACACCAAAGGTTATGCGGTACGCCTGACGCGGGCCTTTGGTCTCATTCACCAGCGGCTGGACGGTCATGGCAACGGATGCGCGTTTCGCATAATATCCGCCAATCGGACCCCATAAAATAGCGGCCTCGATTTCTCCTTTTTCGAGATCTTTTATCATCTGCTCCGAAGGAGATTCAAAGCGGCGGTCGATGACCAGCGCGTAAGGGCGCGAGTTGCCGATAAGCCCGTTAATCGCCATCACGTCTGCAGGAGGCGCGCCCGCGATGATGCCGATCTTTTTGCCCTTCAACCTTTCATCGTCTAGATTGACGAGGCCGTCCAGCCCAGTGTCCTTTTTAAAGACGATAACATAGGCGGAGCGCAGGTAATGGTTGGTGTTCTGCACAAGCTCATCGCCTTGGACGAAGCCCATTATAATATCGCACCGGCCCGCCCTCAGTGTCTGTCGGACGAATCCCGTTGCCTGAGGAAACCATGTGTAGCCGACAGGCACGTCTAGTTCCTTTGCTATCAGCTCCGCAATTTTATTCTCGTAGCCTTCGCCAGCCATATTCGACAACGGCAAGTTGCCAGGATCCGAGCAGACACGAAGCGTCGTCTTGTCGACGAGGTTCGACGTCTCCTGTTGAGCCGTGGCGGCAAAAGCGCTCATTGCTAGCGCTCCGGCCGCCGCGAACAGCGTTCTCCACATTTTTTTACTCCCTAGAATGCGGTCTGAATAGCCGCAGGTTCGCGCTTGATGCGCTTATTATTGCAGGCAGGCGGTCTCATTTGCCTTGAAAGCTTCCGAGGCAGCGTCTTTCTTAGCTGGACGTCCCGGCGGAATAGCCCCATCTGAGCGAGCTTTGAGATAGACCCATATATCGTCGATGTAACAGACCACGTTTCTGTTGGTGCCAAATGACGGCATAACGCTGTTATCGCTAGCGCCAACCCTTTTCTTGCCTTGAATGATAACGGCTTGAAAATCGTCGTATGACAAGGTTTTCACGGAGTCGACTAGCGCTGGCGCATAGGTGCTGCCTTGGCCCTCTGGTCCGTGACACACATGGCACTCCGCATGATAGCGCCGGAAACCGCTGAATGTGTACCAATCAGTCGTGCCGTCAGGTTTTATGCTATAAGTCGGGTTGCCGTCCTTATCGGAAAACTTGCCGTCCTCTTCCGTTTTTCCGTCTGCGGCATGGGCGGGAGCCGATAGTACGAGGCCGACAATTGTAGCCGTTATAAAGAGAAGGCTGGCGCGTTGTATTAAATCCTTCATGTTTCCTCCAGTGTGGTGACCTATGTCCGTGTTCTTGTGAGAATTAATCCTATGAATAACGGGAAATTTTGGAGGAAAACAATGCGACTCAAAGTTCCGGCGCGATTGGTGATCCAAACGCGCCGGATTCATTGCTGTAATTGAGAGCTTATGGAAGCGTGAAGACCGTCAAGCTGCCGCCGAGTGCGGTGAACTTCTTCAGGCCGGCATAGCCGCCAACTGCGCCCAGACCGTCGTTCGGGTTGGTCAGACCAGCCGCGAGGCCGATGCCTGCCCAGCCGCCGATGCCCGAAAGGATCGCAACGTACTGCTTGCCTTTGTGCTCGTAGGTCATGACGTTACCGATGATGCCCGATGGGGTTTTGAACTTGTACAGTTCTTTACCCGTTTTAGCATCAACGGCTTTCAGGTAGCCTTCTAGCGTGCCGTAAAATACGACGTCGCCAGCTGTTGACAGAGCGCCCGACCACACGGAAAACGGCTCAGGGATGGACCAGACGATCTTACCCTTCGTTGCGTCCCATGCGATGAAGTTGCCCATGCCGTCATGGCCACCGTTTGCTTTACCAGCAGGGTACATTGCGAGGGTCGCGCCGACGTATGGCTGACCTGCAGTGTAGCTTACTTTAAAGGGCTCATAGTCCATGCAGACGTGGTTGGTTGGCACATAGTGCAAGCCAGTACGTGGCGAGTAGGAAGCAGGCTGTTGGTCTTTCGTACCGAGAGCGGCAGGGCAGATGTTTTTCGTGTTTACATCTTCGCCGTTTTGCTCGGTCGAGTATTTTGCTAGAACCAGAGGGCGACCATAGGTTGCGGACTTTGGATCCATGTCAACTTTTGAAACCCAGTTAACAACTGGATCGAACTTTTCAGCAACAAGCAGTTCGCCAGTTACACGATCCATGGTGTAGCCAAGACCGTTACGATCGAAATGGACGAGGATGTTGCGCATCTTGCCACCAATTTCTTGGTCAGACAGGATCATTTCGTTGATGCCATCATAATCCCATTCGTCGTGCGGGGTCATTTGATAGACCCATTTCGCCATGCCGGTGTCTGCATCGCGGGCGAAAATGGTCATTGACCAGCGGTTGTCGCCAGGACGCTGTTTTGGGTTCCAAGTCGATGGGTTACCCGTACCGTAATAAACAAGGTTCAACTTTGGATCGTACGAATACCAGCCCCAGGTAGTGCCGCCGCCGATTTTCCACTGGTCGCCCTGCCATGTGTTCGTGCCGGAATCTTTGCCTACTGGCTTGCCGAGGTGAGTGGTTTTAACGGGATCAATGAGGGTTTCGCTGTCTGGGCCAACAGAATATCCGCGCCAGGCAAGCTTGCCGTCTTTCAGGTTGTAGGCAGTAACGCTACCGCGCACGCCAAACTCGCCGCCGGAGATGCCGACGATGACTTTGTCTTTGACTGGAAGAACCGTTGCGGAGTTAGTTTCACCTTTTTTCGGATCGCCGTTCACAACTGACCAGTTGACTTTACCGGTTTTGGCGTCGAGCGAAACGACAGTGGTGTCAGCCTGGTGAAGGATGATCGCGCCGTCAGCATAGGCAACGCCACGGTTAACCGTGTCGCAGCACATGACTGGAATAACGTCCGGATCTTGTTTCGGCTCGTATTTCCAGATAATGGTGCCATCGTTGTTCAAGTCCATCGCGTAAACGATGTTCGGGAACGGCGTATGGACGTACATCACATCGCCGATAACAAGCGGCGAACCTTCGTGACCACGAAGAACGCCTGTCGAAAATGTCCAAGCGACTTTAAGGTCTTTGACGTTGCCAGCAGTGATCTGGTTCAGCGTCGAGTGGCGTGTGTTTGCGTAGTCGCCTGTCTGGATAGCCCAGTTTTTGGCGTCCTTCATTTTAGTCATCAGATCTTCGTTCGCGGTGGCAGCGTTCATTGTGAACGCGGCGCCAGTAGCGAAGCAAAGAGCATACATTGACTTCCGCATGCGGTTCACTCCCTAAGTTAAGGTCTTGTTACAGACCACGATGCCCTAAACGACTAAAGTATGAAGTTAGATCATCGCGGAAAGCTTAATTCGGAATGATCCCCGGCATCGTGTCACAACAGACAATAAAAGCTCATAGCACCGTCAATACTTGACGTTGCTCGTCAAGCCGACGCTGAACTCTTTTGCCGACGCTTTCGAAAAGTGGCCTGCGGTCCCGATCCGCCGCCACCTAGAAGCCGGTTATCGTGGTTTGAGCTTATGATTTTCTTATTATACGTACAAGCGAGTTTTGATCTGTATCCACCAAGGGGTGGATTTCGCAGTGCGGTCAAAAACTTTTGGCTGGCTAGGAAACTGCGACAAACTAGACACGTAACTGTATGGCGTGCTTAAACTCCTAGCAATAGCACTCGGGAATTTGTTCGTGTTGCGCTGCGGTCATATTGCTCCAACTAACGTGGTTGCGTAAATTTGCCGCAGAGTGATTTGTAGTGAAAATTCGAAGTGAGAGAATAAGTTTTTTATTCACGGAGATAATAAACCCATGACTTTGAACATTTTTTTCTCCCTAAGAAAATTTTGTGTATCCTCCTGTAAGGCGTTTATCATCACTCTGTTTGTCACTATGAGTTCATCACATGCTGCCCACAGCACTGCTCAGAAAGACGTCATTGCCGCGCAAATCCTTGAGCAAATCAAATCCGGGGTGAGGGATTTTTCCGGCCGTGAGCTGTCGGGCGTGAATTTATCGGGCGCCGATCTTAATTCTCTGAATTTCCGCGGCTCCAAACTGGACGCGGCTAATTTAAGCGGGGCAAACTTGCGCGGAGCCGAGTTTCAGGGCGCTTCACTAAAGGGCGTCAATCTTACAGAAACCAATCTGGACGTGGCGATTTTCCGCAGTGCTAATTTGGCAGGCGCGAATTTAAGCCGGGCTAGCGCACACTCCACCATCTTCGCGAACGCGGACATGCGCGGCGCCATTTTCGAGGGCGCGACCTTGGTATGTATCTTCGATGGCGCGAATTTAGAGGGCGCCAATCTCCAGCGCGCGCGCATGGGAGCGGATATGAAAAACCAACCTATGGGCTTGATGCGCGTATCCTTAAAGAAAACGAACCTACGGGGCGCAAACCTGAAAGGCGCCGACCTGTCGCGCGCGTTTATGGAGTTCGCTGATCTAACAGGCGCCAATCTTGAGGGCGCAATTCTGGATAAAGCTGATTCGGCGGGAGCAATCTTCGCTGGAGCCAACCTTACAGGCGCGGACATTACCGGGATCGATCTTCAGTCGGCACGTTTAATTGGTATCAAAGGCCGGGATACAATAAAAGGACTTGATACGGTGAGGAACGCCACATCTGCGGCTTGGTAAGACAAATATAAACATGCATGCATCTTTAAGTACGCTCGCAACGGGCTCATTTCTTTATATTCTGGTGTCGTATGCACCGGCATATGCCGAAAATGATGTAACGCCACTGCCCTTAACCGAGGTCGCGCCGGGAGTTTTGGTCTTCCAGGGCGCCCATCAGTTATTTACGCCGCAAAATCAGGGCGCGATCTGCAATGTAGGCTTTATAATAGGCGATGCGGCGGTCGCGGTTATTGACACCGGCGGGTCACTCATTCAGGGCCAGCGCCTGAAGGCGGCGATCCGCGCGCGCACCTCCCTCCCGATCCGCTATGTCATCAACACACACATGCACCCCGATCATATTTTCGGGAACGCGGCGTTTACTCAGGAGGCGGGAGTTCAGTTTGTCGGCCATGCTAAACTCGGTCGCGCTTTAAAGGCTCGCGAACAAATCTATATTACCGCCAACTCAAGGCTTTTGGGCGAGATGGCCGCGAAGGGGCTGCAAATTGTCCTGCCCACGCTCGCCGTCGCAGACACCATGGAGATTGACCTCGGTCGCCGGGTTTTGCATCTCAAAGCACAGCCCACGGCGCACACGGATAATGACCTCACAGTTTTTGACGATGCGACAAAAACCTTATTTGCGGGCGATCTGCTGTTTTCCGGACATCTGCCTGCGATTGACGGCAGCGTCAAAGGCTGGCTTCGGGTGATGGAAAACCTGGCCTCGGTCAAGGCCTCTCGCGTCGTCCCCGGTCACGGCCCAGCCGCAATGCCCTGGCCGGAGGCGATGGCGCCTCAAACTCGTTACTTCGGGCAATTGATCGATGATATTCGCGCCGCGATCCGCTCAGGAACGCCACTTTCAGAAGCCGCGCGAACGGCGGGCGTTAGCGAACAGGGCGCTTGGGAACTTTTTGAGGATTTTAATGCGCGTAACGCCGCTACAGTATTTGCTGAACTTGAGTGGGATGAATAAGACGGCATTGCCGCCCGATTGCCCCATGCAGTGTAGTGATCGCGCAAGTCTACGGATAGACAAAAATTTTACCGATTTCAAGTCTACAAAAACACATGTTTATTTTTTGGTTGTGTTTAAGGTTTCTCTTTTATTTTCCCAATTTAAGAAAGTAAAATTAAAGACTAAGCGTTTAATGATCTCGCAGAATTATTTATAAGAATAAGCCCTTCTCAAAAATAAGAGAACATACGTGCTTCTGGCTTAATTATAAGCGTATAATAAGACTCTTAATTCTTTCTGAGTATTTAAAAATTTGCCATTTGGTCCTTGCGCCTGGGAGGAACCGTACTTAAATATAGATACTGGACGAAATGAATAAAGCGCGTTTCGCCTAACCGGTCAGATAGACAGTCGCCGGTTTACAACATAAGCCTAAGGAGACGACCATGAAAATCTGGACCAAACCCGCCGTATGCGCCGTAGACGCCGGTTTTGAAGTTACCCGCTACCTCCCAGCCGTTTCGAAGTAATATCTTCCGGGGGGCAAATCGCCTCCCGGTTTTGATTCCTTTTCCAAGTTATTTATTACAGGAGACGACCATGAAAATCTGGACCAAACCCGCAATATGCGCAATAGACGCTGGCTTTGAAGTCACACGTTACCTTCCAGCCGTAACGAAGTAAGACGTTTTCAGTTTTTGACAGTGGTCAGCTAGCTTTGAAACTCAAAGTTCTCGGTTCGGCAGCCGGTGGTGGCTTTCCTCAGTGGAATTGCAACGCCCGGCTGTCTCGTTTGGTGCGCGCCGGTGAGCCGGGCTTTCTGCCACGCACGCAATCGAGCTTGGCGGTCAGCGCCGATGGCGAGCACTGGGTGATATGCAACGCCTCGCCGGATATCCGGCAGCAGATCGCCGCCACGCCGGAGTTGCACCCCATAGCCAGTGGCGGTTTGCGCAACTCGCCGATCAAGGCGGTTATGCTAACCAACGGTGACGTCGATCACATCACTGGCCTTCTGAGTTTGCGCGAGCGCGAGCCGTTTACGTTGTACGGCACCCACCGGATTCTGCACACGCTTGATGAAAATAGCGTTTTCCGCGTGTGCGATGCGGCGGTCGTGAAGCGTACAGAGTTTGAGATTGGCCAGGAAATTGATTTGGTTGGGCCAGATGGTGAGCTTGGCCTCACTGTTGAGCCATTTTCTGTACCCGGTAAAGTTGCGCTTTATATGGAAAACGCTTCAAACCTTGCCGCGAATTTCGGCACCGACGCCGGCGATACGATTGCGCTGAAAATTAAAGCGGTCGGCTCGGAAGCGGTGGCGTTTTATATACCCGGCTGCGCCCATGTGACAGAAGCGTTGAAATCTAAAGTGGCGGGCGCAGACGTTTTGCTGTTCGACGGCACGGTATTTCACGATGACGAGATGATGCGCGAGGGCGTTGGCCAAAAAACCGGCGCGCGAATGGGGCATATTTCGATTGCGGGTGAAAACGGTTCGCTCGCCGCGTTTAAGGATGTTTCGACGGCGCGAAAAATATATATCCATATCAATACGACGAACCCAATTCTGGAGCCGGGATCAGAGCCGGAACAAACCGTTCTAACCGCAGGATGGGAGGTGGGATGGGACGGCATGGAGATTGAGCTATGACCATTTACGTGGACGCCGTGCATGTGACCGCCGACGACCCGCAGGTTCCGCCGCAAGGCTTTACGCCTGATGAGCTTGAGGCCGCTTTGCGCCAGGTCGGCGCGGCGCGCTACCACAGCCTGCACCCGTTTCATAAACTGCTGCATGGCGGAGACTTGAAAAAGGGTCAGGTGCAAGCCTGGGCGCTCAACCGGTTTTATTATCAGTGCACCATCCCGCGCAAAGACGCCGCGCTGATGTCGAAAATGACTGACAAGGCCGCTCGTCGCGAATGGCACCAGCGTTATCTCGACCACGATGGTTATGGCGAGGAGGAGGGCGGCATCGAGCGGTGGCTGCGTCTGACCACCGCGCTTGGCCTAGACCGCGATTATGTGATCTCAACGCGCGGTATTCTCCCCGGCACGCGCTTCGCCGTAGATGGATATTACCATTTCGTGCGCGATCACTCGGTGCTGGAGGGTATCGGCTCCTCACTCACCGAGCTTTTTGCGGCGGGCATCCATAGCGAGCGGATCGCGGGCATGTTGGCGAACTATTCGTTTATCGACGACAACATGATGGCCTATTTCAAACGCCGCCTCAGTCAGGCGCCGCGCGATGTAGATTTCGCGCTGAAATATGTAAGGGCCAATGCAACAGACGCGGCCTCTCAGCAGGCCGTCATCAACGCGCTTATCATGAAAACCAACGTACTGTGGTCGCAGCTTGACCACCTTTATTATGCCTACGTGTCGCCCGGCAACATACCGCCTGGCGCATTCCGCCCAGCGCAATAGCCGCGCTCGGCCGCCTCATTTTTCGCGCGCTCTCTGTCCTTCGCGAAAGCGGAATTCAGGACTACAGGCACGGAGCTAGGACTAAGACTGGATTCCCGCTTTCGCGGGAATAAAATTGGGCTACAAGATGGCGATAGAAAATCGGAGTTTACAACGCATTAGAGTTATTGCCACGGAAGCGAGCAAGCCGAAGATGCCTCGCCACGTGCGGCTGCAAATGGATGAGCTGCGCGATCGCTGGGTGGTGCTCGCGCCGGAAAAAGTTATGTGGCCCGACCCGGTCAGCGTAGATGTGCTGCAGCTTTGCGACGGGTCGCTCACCCTTGCTTTAATCGTGGATAAATTGGCGGTCGATTACAACGCGCCGCCTGAAGTCATCAAAACCGACGTAATGGAGTTCGTACAGGAATGGACGGACAAACGATTGTTGCTCCTGTCGTAATATCGCCGCGCCCGGCGCCGCAGCATATCGCTCGGCCTGCGCCTGTCGTTGGCCCGCCGCTTGGGATGCTCGCAGAGCTTACGCATCGCTGTCCGTTGCAATGCGGCTATTGTTCCAACCCGATCAACCTCCTTAAAGCCAACAGGGAAGTCGATACGGCTGGCTGGTTGAGTATCCTCGAACAGGCAGCCGATCTTGGCATTTTGCAAATTCATCTCTCGGGTGGCGAGCCTACGCTGCGTTCCGATCTGGAGCAGTTCGTCGCGCTGCTGGCCCGCAAAGGCGTATACACCAACCTCATCACGGCCGGCACGGTGCTTACACGCGACCGGCTGTTCGCGCTCCGCGATATGGGGCTTGATCACTTGCAACTCAGCATCCAAAGCGTGCGCGCCGACCTGTCGGACAAAATCGGGAACATTAAGGGCGGGTTGGCAAAAAAGCTGGCGCTCGCCGGATGGGTGAAGGAGTCAGGGTTGCCGCTTACCCTCAATGCACCAGTGCATCGCCACAACATTATGGATACGGGCGCGGTCATCGACCTCGCCCTGGAGCTTGGCGCTGACCGCGTCGAGATTGCCAATGTGCAATATTACGGCTGGGCGGCGGTGAATAAAGCCGCACTAATGCCGGAATGGGCGCAGGTGCTGGAGCAAAAGGCGGTCGTCGAGGAAGCGCGGGAGCGGCTGAAAGGCATCCTCAACATCGATTTCGTTACGCCGGACTATTATGCCAAATATCCCAAACCATGCATGGGCGGATGGGCGACGGACGTGCTGAACGTGACGCCGGAAGGCAAGGTGTTGCCGTGCCACGCGGCGGAAAGCTTGACAGGCATCAATTTCGAGAACGCGACGCAAACGCCGCTTGCCGACATCTGGTACAAATCCGAAAGCTTCAACCGCTATCGCGGCTATGACTGGATGACTGATTTGTGCAATTCCTGCGACCGCGTAGACAACTGCTTTGGCGGGTGTCGCTGCCAGGCGATGGCGCTAACCGGAGCCGCCGAAAACGCCGATCCGGCCTGCATCAAATCTCCGCACCATCACCTGATGGCCGAAATCACCGGCGGCTACGCGGGCGAGCAAGCGCCGCCCTTTGTCTACCGCCGCATCACAGCCCAAAACTGAGCATAACTAAAGGCTTGCTAATTGGCCGCATTATGGTTTGCAACGGTGCTAACATCGGCGTGATAATGGATAATCGACTTAGTGATGGTGCTTAGTCCTTCAGAATGTCGATGAGATACTGGCCATAGCCGCTTTTCATGAGAGGCCCGGCGAGTTCTTCAAGGCGGGCGGCGTTGATGAAGCCCATGCGGTAGGCGACTTCCTCCGGGCAGCCGATTTTCATACCCTGCCTCTCTTCGATTGCCTGCACATATTGCGCGGCCTGAAGCAGAGAGGTGAAGGTGCCCGTATCGAGCCAGGCAAAGCCGCGCCCCAGCAGTTCGACGTTCAGGTCGCCAGCTTTCAGATAAAGTTCGTTTAGGCAGGTGATTTCGATCTCGCCGCGCCATGATGGTTTCACCTGTCGGGCGAAGTCGCATACGCGCTCGTCGTAGAAATACAGCCCGGTCACTGCGTAATGCGATTTGGGTTCGGCGGGCTTCTCCTCGATGCTGGTGACTTTGCCGCGATCATCGAAGCCGAGCACGCCATAGCTTGCCGGGTTGGAGACATAATAGCCGAAAACAGTGGCTCCGTGTCTGCGCTGCGCTGCGTCTTGCAACATCCGTGAAAGGTTGGCCCCGAAGAAGATGTTATCCCCGAGAATGAGCGAACAGGCGCCGCCCCCAACAAAATCCTCCCCAATGATAAACGCTTGCGCCAGTCCGTCCGGGCTTTGCTGCATGGCGTAGCGGATATCAAGGCCCCATTGGCTACCGTCCTGCAACAGGTCGCGAAAACTCTGGTTATCGCGCGGGGTTGTGATGATTAGGATTTCACGCACGCCCGCGAGCATCAGAACGGTCAACGGATAATAGACCATCGGTTTGTCGTAAACGGGGAGCAGTTGCTTGGAGGTGGCCTGCGTCACTGGCGCGAGGCGCGTGCCCGATCCGCCTGCAAGGATAATACCTTTTTTTATCATGTGTTTCCTCGCGTTATGCGCGCAGATCAGGATGCTGTTCGTGCTGGTTTGCGCAGCCCGAGCCGATCCCCCTGGTAAGCCCCGTCGCGGATCGGCTGCCACCACTCAGCGTTATGGAGATACCACTCGACGGTGCGCCGCAATCCGTCCCTAAAACTCACTGCTGGCGACCACCCCAGCTCGCGCTTTATCTTGGTCGCATCGATAGCGTAACGCTTGTCGTGGCCGGGCCTGTCCGCGACAAATTTGATGAGATTGCGATGCGGGCGCAAAGACGAGGCAGGCGCCAGTTCATCCATGATGGCGCAGATTTCCTCCACCAGATTGAGGTTTTTCCATTCGGCGCCCGAGCCGATGTTATAGCTCTCGCCAACGCGCCCTTTTGTGAGCACCGCTATGAGGCCCGTTACATGATCGTCAACATAAAGCCAGTCGCGCACATTTGCGCCCGCGCCGTAGACGGGCAGGGGTTTGCCTTCGAAGGCGTTGATTGTCATAAGCGGGATAAGTTTTTCAGGGAACTGATATGGGCCGTAATTGTTCGAGCAATTGCTGATAACGACCGGCAGCTCGAATGTGTGCAGCCAGGCGCGCGCAAAATGGTCGGACGCCGCCTTACTTGCGGAGTAGGGTGAGTTCGGCTGATAGGGGCTATCCTCGGAAAATTTGCCATCATCGCCGAGCGCGCCAAACACTTCATCGGTTGAGATATGGTGAAACCGAAAGTTTTCACGCCGTTCGCCGCTCAAACGCTCGTAATGCTGTAATGCCGCCTGCAACAGAGTGTACGTTCCAATAACGTTAGTCGCGAGGAAGTCCATCGGCGAGTCAATAGAGCGATCGACATGAGATTCCGCCGCCAGATGCATGACAGCATCCGGCTCGAATGCGGCGAACGCCCGCTGCATAGCTGACATATCGCGGATGTCGGCGCGCAGGAAACTGTAGCGTGAGCTTTCGGCCGCGCCCCCCACTGACGCCAGTTGGCCCGCATATGTGAGACAATCGATGTTGAGGACTCGCCAGTTTGTGCGTTCCATCAGCCAGCGCACAACCGCCGAACCGATAAACCCCGCGCCGCCGGTCAGTAAAAGCTTCATAGAAACACTCGCAAAAGTTGCAAGCATTACCATAGGCCGTGGTAATCGTGACAGCAATCCAGTTTACGCAAATTCTCGGAACCGGTGTTTTCGTGCCACCATACACACTCTTGCCGGTGTGTGCCTTAAACCAGAGGTCCCGTTACGCGTACGCGCGCGGCGACCATGTGCGCGGTGTCCTTGCGGTAGGCCGCCATGTGCTCGCTGGCGTCATGGGCCTCAAGCGCGGCGATGTCCGCATAGACCTCGAACGCTATCACGCGGTCGTCTGCGTCCAGAGGCGTCATGACGTGGAAACTCAGACATCCCGGTTCGTTGGCGACGCAAAACTCGCCGTGGCCCTTCAGCCATGCAGCGAATGCATCGCGCTGCCCCGGTGTAGTTCTGACATCTATGCTGAGAGCTATATTAGACATGTTCCCTCCGTGTTCTTGTCCGGTTTAAAAACAGCGGATCTCGGCTTCGGCTTGCGCGCGGCGCATTTCGGCAACCTTCTCACGCAAACCGGGTTCGCTTTTCATCATCCCCGTGCGCTCGCCGCCAACCATTCCAATACTGATGATGGTTTCCGCCTCCACGTATTTATCGTATGGCAGAATGGACGCGATGACGTCGATGGAGCACGAGCAGCGGGTAAGGGAATCGCGCGTTTGCCCGGCGCTTTCCATACAGGCGAGCACGTACTCCACCCTCACTGCGGTGGAGTAATCGGCACTTGTGCTGTCCGCAACCGCAGCGTGATTTGCGCTCAATAACATAACGAACCCCACCGTCAATTTTACAAAGCGCTTCATTTCGGCGCTCCCGCTTTTTTCTCGAAGCGGGCAAAGGTCATGCGTTCGTCGATGAATGGCTGCGTGGGGCCGCTGACCGCCGTGTTCGGAACATAAATGTGGATGTCATAGATGCCGCCCGGAATCGCATCGCTCACTGTATATTCGTAAATTTTGGACTGGAAAACCTCCATCGAGGACGCGCGGGGATCGCCAAGGTAGGGCTGAATCGTCAGCTTGTAGCCAGTCACTTCACGTCCTTCATAGGTGAGCTTAACCTCCTCGACTTTTGTGCTGTCGCGAAAAGCCAGACGCACACGATTGCGGAAGTAGGCAGGCTCCCCTTTTATGAAACGCTTCATCCGTGACAGATCCCACTCCAGAAACAGCGCCGCGACAATGTTGTACTTCGTGTCCGTCATCGGGCCGTGCGTGCGGCCGCGTTCACCGGTGAACATATCAAATGAAATATCGCGCAAACCGGCGGCGCCGCTCTTGCTTGGCATAATATTAAGCGCAGCCTGATCGGTGAAGCTCTCGCCAAACGAGTCTTTGTCAGAGGTTTTGATCTCGAACGAATAGATGAGCTTGCCTTCTGGCAGCTTTTCCAGATATGGCGCATCGAAAATGAGCGTCTGTGCATCTTTGCCATGAGGGTTCGCGGCGTGCCCGATCATTCCTGAAAATAGAATAGCGCACAATGCGCCTACAACGAATGTCGTTCGGCCTGCGGCACAATGAACCATAGTTTTACCCTCTCCAGTTTCCTCTCGCGCCGGTCACTTTTGCCGCCCGCGCATTGTTGTTGTTTTCGTCTTACCGCCTATCGCAGGTTTAGAAAAGACTATACGTAACCGGTCGCCAGTCCGTCGCCCCCGCCCTGTTCACCAAGACGTGACATAAAGCGCAATTATGAATGGCTTGGGTCTTGCGTATCCTTGTTCGAGGGAGACGCCCATGGATGCTTTGCAAACTCTGGCGATTGAATTGTTGATCTCGCTGCAAATCTACTTTCCCGCCGCCAATGCCGCTGCACTGAAATCCCTTCGTGTTGAGACGATAAACCCAGCCGAGTTGCAGAACCGCGTCTGCGGCGCCCCTTGCCAGGTTTGGGCATGGTATTCGCCCGATGGGGTCATTTACATCGATGCGCGTTTAGATACGGCGCGCAACACCTTAGCGCGATCTATCATCGTTCATGAAATCGTTCACCATGCGCAGCATATCGCGCACGGCCATGCGGCGGATTGCGCTGACTGGATTGGGCGTGAGCGCCAAGCTTTCGCCGTGCAATCGGCGTGGCTGCGCTCGCAAGGCGTAAGACCGCCATCGTTTGTGCAGCGGGTAAATTCCATGCGCTGCCTCGAGCGCCCGCGTTTACGAAATCCGAACGCTGGTTTGGGAGGCTAGTTTAGTCGAGCCGGAGCACGAACCCAACGCCCCGCACGGTCTGTATAATTGGCCGTCCGCCGCGCCCGAGCCCTGCGAGTTTTTTACGTAGATAGCCCACATAGACATCCACCACATTGATGGAGACGCCGCCCTGACCTTCCCATAAAGCGTCGAAAATCTGTCCGCGGGACAACGGTTCGCCCTCGTGTTTGACAAACAGCTCCAGCAGCTCATATTCGCGCTCCGTGAGGTCGATGCGCTTGTTGCGCCACTCCACCTCGCGCAGCTTCGGGTTAAGCATAAGCCCTTCGCTAGAGCGCTTTTCTCCAGCGGAGCTTGGGGCTTCTTTCTGGTTCTGGCGGCGTTTCTGCGCCTTGACCCGAGCCAGCAGTTCCTGAAACGCGAAAGGCTTGATCATGTAGTCGTCTGCGCCTGCCGATAAACCCTCGACACGGTCATTTACAGCGTCTCGTGCGCTCAGCATAATGATAGGCGCGGACATGTTTGCACCTTCTGACCGCAGGCGGCGGCACACGTCAATGCCGGATGCGCCAGGCAGGATGATGTCGAGGATGATCGTGTCGTAGAGTGTTTTGCGGGCGGTCTCGATTGCTGCTTCGCCTGAGCTAGCGCAATGGACACTATAGCCCTCAAGCTCGAAACCGCGCTTTAGGAGAGAGGAAATATCCTCGTCGTCTTCCACGATTAGTATCGGCATAAAAAATCCTAGCGGCGCTGATTCGCATCAGCCTCATGCGTCGCCCTACTCAAGTCAATCCTGTTTAACGTGATGATGACGGATAGGCCGGGCCGGTCGCTTTTGCCGCTCGCGCCATTAAGACGGCCCGGACTTTCCAGCGCGATTAGGCCCCGATGCTCCTCGATAACCCATTTGGCGAGCGCCAGCCCCACGCCATGGCTCGTTTCATTGCCTGAGGGCTGATTCTTGCCGCTGAAGAAACGGTCGAATATGCGCGGGATTTCCTCCGCCGCGATCCCGCAGCCCCTGTCGTTGACCTCGATTTTTATGGTTTCGGCGCCCGGTTTCGCCTTTACCGCCACAAACTCTCCAGTAGAGGAATATTTGATGGCGTTGGCGATCACCCCGGCGAAAACCTGCCGCAGCCAGTCCTTGTCACCGTTTACGTATAGATCGCCCGGCCCCGCGTCGATCTCGACAGCCATACCGCGCTGGCGGGCCAAAGGGGCCACGTCGTCATAAGCCTCGGTCAGCGCCGCGCCGACTTCCATCCGCGTAATATTGAGGTCGATACGCCCGCTCTCGGAACGCGCCACGCGCAGCAAATCCTCGATGCGCCGGTTGAGCCGCCGAGCGCGCGCCTGGATCGTCTCCACGCTCTTGCGCAAGGGCGCCGACAGTTTGTCGCCGGATTGCAGCAATGTCACCTCGGCCTCGCCCAGGATGACGGTGAGTGGAGTACGCAGTTCGTGGCTGACATCGGCGAAAAAGCGGCGGCGGTTCTGGTCGATTTCCTCAAGCTTATGGTTTGCGGCGCGTAATTCCACTGTGCGCGCGTCAACGGTCTCTTGCAAATGCGTTTGCGCGGTAAGTAGTTTACTCTCGCGCCGCGAAAGGTTGGTCGCCATGCGGTTGAAGCTGGCCATAAGCATAGTGAACTCATCGTGGCCCTTAAGACGCAGCCTTGTCTCCAGTCGGCCGCTTGAGATCGCTTTGGCGCCGGAGACAATTTCCCCAGTGCGCCGCAAAATTGACTGCACCGGGCCAAAGTACAAGAAAGCTGCTAGCGCCATGGCTCCCGTCAGCACGGCCGTCGCGATTGCGGTGAGGCTTTTTTTGAGTTCCTCCATCGCCCGGCGCGTGCCTGTCACCTCGCTGCGCTCGTCTTCCACAGCCTGCGCCAGCATGGGCGAAAAGCCTAGCCCGAAGACATCCAGCACGCGCTTCATGTTCGCGATCGTGTTCTCGGCGTCTTGCTTGCTCTCCATGACGCTGAACATCTGCCGGTCGAGATTTTGAAACATGGCGCGCATGCGGGCGACGGAAAGCCCCTCGGTCGCTTCGGCGTTTTTCGCCTCGTCCGTATCGAGCAGATTGACCTGACCCTCAATAGACTTGTCGAGGAGTTCAAAAATAGCCATGACCTGAGCTGTCGCATTTGCCATGCGCACGCGGGCTTCATCAGGCGCGCGGCTAAGATCGTTCACATCAATAGCGTAATTGCTGATTCGGCCAGAAAGCAGAACGAGCAGTTCGAGCTGGCCCTGAGAAGCGGAAATGCGCTCCATGTAGTAGTCGGCTTTGCGGATTCCGTCGATCAATGCAAAACCCGTGGCAAGCGCCATCAGTGCGCTGCCGCCGAGCAACGCCAGCGTCTTGAAACGGAGGGAGCCCGTGTAAATGCCCAAACGTCTGATCCAGGCTTGCATCATCCACGCCCACCAAAAGCTGAGACGGCATCGACGTGAAAAGGAACGTGAGGCGGCTTTTCACGCTTTAAGGACGTATCAATGTCAGAAAATTAACTCCCAGCCCCCTCGACAACCTTCTTTAAGCTATCCAGACCAGCACGATAGACGCCGGTGATAGCCTTTACCGCAGCGTCATCGCTCAGCTCTGGCGGGGGATCATTGTTTGGGTAGCCGCGGTAAAAGGCTCCGTTCCAGTCCACTGTAGTTTTACCGCCCTCGCCCGGCTTAACGGTGATGCGCGACGAATAATTTGTAGCCGGTACGACTTTCACGTCAACGGCAGTGATGACGTAAGAAAAGCTGAATTTTTCCGGAGCATAGGTTTCCAGAGTCTCGTTGATAACACCGCCGTTTTTTAGGGTCGTGACGCGCGTCGCCTTGGGCGTGTTGCCTCCTTCCCCTTCCGTTTTTGCGACTCCCGGATGCCAGGATTGATCCTGAAAATTACCGACGACAGCCCACACTTTTTCTAGTGGCGCGTTGATTTCGACGCTTTCGCGCACTTTTTGCCGTGTCGGCCCGTGCGCCTGCGCAACGGTTGCGCAAACCGTTAACGTGGCCACCAACGCCATCCAATGTTTCCAACCCATGATAATCCCGTTTTTTATTGATTGAACAGAGTGATTAAACGTAGTTTGACGCCCTATGCGCAAACTATAACGAATTGCCGCTGTTATGCAAAATCTGGTTAAAGGTTCCGGCTAGAGAGGATTTGTGAATGCGGTGTCCTGCCGTGATCTGGCGCGAGGTTTGACGGCGGAGGCCTGAATGATGAACGCATCGGCAGGCGCCGCGCGCACAAGACCACGCACCGAGTTGCCGAGCCACACCGCGTCCGCGTCGGCCAGATCGCGTAGGGTCAGCGTGGCTTCCATCGCTTCGCCCGCCTCCAGCAACTCCTGGCGCAACGTGCCGGGTAGCAAGCCACTGGCAGCGGCTGGGGTTAACATCCGACCGTTCTTTTCGATAAACAGGTTGGTAAAACTGCCCTCGGTGAGCTGGCCGCGCTCGTTCAGGAAAACCACCTCGTCGATGGGCAGCTTTTGAGACAGACGGATGCGTTCGTTATCATAAAAATCGCGCCGCGTTGTCTTGTGATAAAGGAACGGGTTGGCGGTGTTCATCCGCGTCTCAGCGATGGCGAAACGGAGCACAGAGCTTGGGCGCGCGACAGGCGTCGATGTGACGTTGATCGCGCCGCTTGCATCCAGCGTCATGCGCACGCGATGGCGCCTATCAAGCTGCGAGACATGCGCGGCAAGTGCTTGGCGTAGAGCACAGTCATCGAATGCAAAGGCAAAATGGACGGCAGACGCCTGAAGCCGCGCAATATGGCGATCCAACAGCCAGAACCCGACGCCGGGTCCCCAAAGCAGCGTCTCAATGAGTTGAAACGGAGGAGTGTTATCGGTGAGGAAGCGCATTTTCAACAGGCACTCGTCATATTCGGAAGCCGCGTTCGAATCCTGCACCACGCCGGAGCCGATGCCGATCTCGCCTCGCCCGTTTGCGCCAATCACCAGCGTTCGGATAACGACATTGAAGACGCAATCGCCGCCCGGCGCAACCATGCCGATGGCGCCGGTGTAGACGCCGCGCGGCTCGTCCTCCAGCTCGTTGATGATCTCCATGGCCCGCACTTTCGGCGCACCCGTGATCGAGCCTGGAGGGAAAATCGCTCGCAGAAGAGTTTTAAAGTCGACACCCTCGCGAAGGCTCGCCGTGACCTCCGAAGTCATTTGCAAAACGGTCTGATAGGTCTCGACCGAGAAAAGATCGGTCACGTTTACACTGCCAATGTCCGCGATGCGGCCCAGGTCGTTGCGCATCAGATCGACGATCATCAGATTTTCCGCGCGCGATTTTACGTCGCTCGCCAGCCATGCGGAGAGGCGCGCGTCTTCGCCCGCGTGCACGCCGCGCCGCGAGGTGCCTTTCATGGGCCGCGTCGTCGCCAATCGGCCTTCGATAGTTAGAAAAAGCTCTGGCGATAACGAGAGAATTTGATGCTCGGGCGTTGAGAGCAGGGCGCCATACGGCACTTTCTGGCGGGCGCGCAGGGAGCGGTAAAGCGAGACTGGATCGCCGAAGAAATCAAATTTGGTTTTAAAGGTGAGATTGAGCTGATAGATATCGCCCGCCGCGATATATGCCAGAGCGCGCGCAATTTTCTCATTATAGGCTTTGAAGCTGACCGATGGCGTGATGTTCGAGAGCTGGTGCCCGCCCTGTGTGCGGGCTCCCAGCCACTTGGCGACAGATGCGGCGTCCATTTCCTGACGGCGATTGAACAAACCTATCCAGATCAGCGGCACCGCGCGGTTTGCGGGCAGCCTCGGGGTAAGCCTTGGCTCGAACAAATGGCCGAGTTCGTAGGAGAAGTACCCCGCTGCATACAGACCGCCATTGACCGCCGCCTGAATTCGATCAAGCGCGGCGTCGACTTGCGCCACCTTGCGCGCTTCGACAATCTCGACCGGATCGGTAAACAGGTACGACTTGCCGCCAGGTTCGAGACTATTATCCAGAAGAACGAATGACATGCTTTGGCGTCACATTTCCGCTTGAGTTGCAATTTTCCGAGAATATCACATGATACAGCGTAGGGGCCGCGTCAAGAAAGCCGCGCGGCTTTCCTGTTATCTATAGGTGTGCAACTCTTTCTTCGTCATCCTCGGGGCGAAGCGCAGACCCGGGGACCCAATGTCTCTGGTTCAATAATTGGATTGCCGGTCAGGCCAGGCAATGACGAATGGGGTGCGCAAAGCTCAGTTAGCGCTGGCAGCGCGGGCAGAAGAAGCTGGAGCGCCCGCTTTGCACGATGCGTTCGATGGCGACGCCGCATTGCAGGCATGGTTCGCCGGTGCGGCCATAAACTCCGAATGTGTGCTGGAAATAACCCGGCGCGCCGTTGACCCCGGCGAAATCACGCAAGGACGATCCCCCAGCTAGAATCGCCTCCTCCAGCACGACCAGAATCGCTGCAACCAAACGCTCACATGCGGCAGTAGGCGCGCGGGATTTGGTCGCCAGCACGGCCGCCGGGCGCGTTGGCCGAAGCCCAGCGCGAAACAGCGCCTCGGACACATATATGTTGCCAAGTCCTGCGATGACGCGTTGATCGAGCAGGAAACTTTTCAGCGGTGCGATTTTACCCGCCGCGCGCTTCGCCAAATATTCGGGCGTTAGCTCGTTGCTTAGCGGCTCGACACCGATGCCCTCAAATAGCGGATGCCGCTCCAGCATACCGTCGATTAGCGTCATATAGCCAAAGCGGCGCGCGTCGTTGAACCGCACGCTCACGCCATTATCAAGCGCGAACAGCACATGGTCGTGGATGGCATTGCGGCCGGTCTGATAGACGAAATCGCCGGGAATGTTCGCCGCACCGCCTGCTAGTTCGATGGTGAAGCGCCCGGTCATGCCCAGATGCATGGCGAGCGTCGCGCCGTCATCCAGCCGCGCCATCAGATATTTCGCCCGGCGGTCCAGCGCTTCTATGCGCCGCCCCACGAGCCGCTCGGCGAAGCGTTCGGGGAATGGAAAGCGCAAATTGGCGCGCCGCAGTTCCACGCGGGTGAACGCGGCGCCTTCCATAAACGGCGCAAGGCCGCGCCGCACGGTCTCGACTTCGGGTAATTCAGGCATGACGCTTGATAGCGCGGGGCTTGACGGCGCGCCACCGTTTGTGTGTTTGCTAGAGAATGTCAGACAGCACAAAAAACACCTTCGGATTTCAAAGTGTCGCGGAGGGGGCCCGGCAAGGGCTGGTGAACTCCGTGTTCTCGCGCGTGGCGGATCGTTACGACGTGATGAACGACCTCATGTCGGGCGGGCTGCACCGGCTATGGAAGGACGCGGCGATCAACTGGCTGGGGCCGTCGCGAACCGCTCATGGTCAGCGCCTGCTGGATGTGGCCGGCGGCACCGGGGATATGTCGAAACGTTGGCTGAACGCCGCTGCGCCAGACGCGAGAGCCGTGATATGCGACATCTCGCCCGAGATGCTGGAGGCGGGGCGGCGTCGGCTTGCGGGCCGCTATGGCGACCGGCTGGAATTTCTGGAAGGCAACGCCGAGGCGCTGCCCTTTCCCGACAAGAGTTTCACGACCTACACCATCGCATTCGGCATTCGCAACGTGACCCACATCGACCGCGCGCTGGCCGAAGCATACCGCGTGTTGAAGCCGGGCGGGCGCTTCCTGTGCCTCGAATTCTCCGAGGTGCAAACGCCCGTGCTCGACAAGCTCTATGACGCGTTTTCCTTCAACGTGATTCCCCGGCTCGGCCAAGTTGTCGCGGGCGATGCGGAGGCGTACCGCTATCTGGTGGAAAGCATTCGCCGCTTTCCGAATCAGCAAACGTTCGGCGGCATGATGCGCGCAGCGGGTTTTGCCCGCGTGCAATGGCGCGACCTGACCGGAGGCGTCGCCGCCATGCATTCCGGCTGGCGGCTTTAAAATCATGCTGATAACTCCGTCGCCGCGCTTTTGATGCGGCGTTGATACTTTATGATCTCAAGCAATCCCAAGTAGAAACGGATTTGAGATCAATATTATGAAAACTGAAAATAATTCAGGCACTGGCTTTGACGCCATACGTCTTGCCGCCGCGCTTCTGGTGCTCATCAGTCACGCCTTTCCACTTGGCGGGCGCGACTATGAGCCGTTCATGGCGCTCACCGGCGCTCACACGTTGGGCAATCTCGGGGTCTGCGTCTTTTTCTCGATCAGCGGCTATCTTGTCACCCAAAGCTGGCTGCGCGACCCGCACCCGGGCCGCTATCTGACAAAGCGCGCGCTTCGCATCTTCCCGGCGCTGGTCATGGTGGTGATGTTGAGCGTGTTTGTGCTCGGCCCTATCATGACCCGGCTTTCGACGGCGGATTACTTCACGCATCCTTACACATTCACCTACCTTTGGAACATGACGCTCTGGCGCGTGCAATATATGCTGCCCGGCGTGTTCGAGGCCGCGCTCTACCCGAACGCCGTCAACGGCTCGCTGTGGACGCTGCCAGTCGTATTCGCCATGTATCTCATCCTCCCCGTGGCCGCGATCCTGGCGCGGGCGACAACGCGCTGGAGTTTGCTGGCCGCACTGTTGGCATGTGTTTATCTGGATGCGATCATCTGGGATTGGAAACCGCTTGCGGGCGTCGGCTCGTTCGAGGCGATGCACTATCTGCCGCAACTGGGAGGCTTTTTCTTTGCGGGCGCCTTGTTCGCGCACCTTTCGCGTCAAACTGTCGAATGGCTGGTTTGGCTTGGCGCCGTGGCGTTCGCTTTAAGTTTTTTCGCGTTACACACGCCCTGGTACATGTATTTCTCGATTATTTACGTGCCCTGCCTCGCCATTGGCTTGGGCTGCCGCAAGGCGCCGTCATTCTTGCGTCCGCGCATAGATATATCCTACGGGGTTTATCTTTACGCATTCCCGGTTCAGCAACTCTTTATGAGCGTATGGCCCCACGCGCCGATCTGGATAGCCATCCTCGCGCCGATCCCGCCTACGCTCCTGCTGGCATGGGCATCATGGACGTGGGTCGAGCGGCCCATGCTTCAATTGAAGTCCTGGCGTGGACTGGGGCTTGCAAAACCCGCAGTTCATGCCTCGGGCGCACAAGCTGTCGGCTAGCTGGCGGCTTTAAAATCGGAGGCGGCTGGCGCGAACAACATGCGGCAGCCCCTTCACGCTTTCGAGCAGTTCCTCGGTGATGCGATCATCGACGCTCACGAGCGCCACGGCCTTGCCGCCCGGCTCCTCTCGACCCAGATTGAACGTTGCGATATTCACGCCGCTGTCAGCGAATAGCGTGCCGAGCGCGCCGATATGCCCGGGCTTATCCGCGTTCTCCGTGTAGAGCATGTGCGGCGCGAACTCCGCCTCCATATTGATTGTCTGAATCTGGATAATGCGCGGCTTGGCGTCAGAGAACACCGTGCCCGCTATGCGGCGCTCGCGGTTGGCGGTGCGCACACTCACGCGCATGTAGCTTTCGTAGGCGCCTTCCTGACCGCGCCGCACTTCCTCAACCATGACGCCGCGCTCGCGGGCGATGATCGGCGCGGAGACCATGTTGATATCTTGCAACTGCGGGCGCAACACGCCAGCTATCGCGGCCGAGGTTAGAGCTTTGGTGTTCAAGTCCGCAATCTCGCCCGCATATTCGAGCCGGATCATGGTGATGCCCGTTTCCAGTACCTGCCCGGCGAAGCTGCCTAGCAGTTCGGCAAGTTTCACGAACGGTTTTAGGCGCGGCGCCTCTTCCGCGCTGATGGATGGGAAATTTACAGCGTTCGAGATCGCGCCGGAGATGAGGTAATCGCACATCTGCTCGGCCACTTGCAGCGCCACGTTCTCCTGCGCCTCGTTGGTGGAAGCGCCCAGGTGCGGCGTGCAAATCACATTGGGGAGGCCGAATAGCGGACTTTCCGTCGCCGGTTCGGTCTCGAACACATCGAACGCCGCACCCGCCACTTGCCCCGCCTTGATAGCCTCGGCCAGATCGCGCTCGACCACGAGGCCGCCGCGCGCGCAATTAATGAGGCGAACGCCCTTTTTGGTTTTCGCTAGCGATTTCATGTTGATAATGTGGCGAGTTTTGTCCGTCATCGGCGTGTGGAGCGAGACGAAGTCGGCGCGCCGCAGAAGCTCATCCAGTTCCACCTTCTCCACGCCAATATCCACCGCACGTTCGGGTGAGAGAAACGGGTCGTAGGCGATGACCTTCATCTTCAGCCCTTGCGCGCGATCGGCGACGATGGAGCCGATATTGCCGCAACCGATAACGCCTAGCGTCTTGCCTGTCACCTCAACGCCCATAAACCGGGCCTTCTCCCACTTGCCCGCCTGGGTGGAGCGGTCGGCTTCCGGAATTTGCCGCGCTAGCGCCATCATCAGTGAAATCGCGTGCTCGGCGGTAGTGATGGAGTTACCGAACGGAGTATTCATTACGATCACGCCACGCGCCGTGGCGGCGGGCACATCGATATTGTCAACGCCTATCCCTGCGCGGCCAATCACCTTCAACCTGTCGGCGCCGCGCAGCACTTTTGCGGTCACTTTCGTGGCAGAGCGCACGGCGAGACCATCATACTCGCCGATGATGTCGGCGAGCGCGTCTTTATCGAGGCCAGGGCGCATATCCACCTCTAGACCCCGATCCTCGAAGATACGCTGCGCCATGGGGGATAACTTGTCGGCGATCAAAACGCGGGGCATGAGTTTAACCTTGTCATTGCCGGGCTTGACCCGGCAATCCATGCCACAAGCCCCGGGTTACGTTCTAGATGCCCGGGTCAAGCCAGGGCATGACGGTGGAGGGTTTAAGCCGCTTTCGCGAGTTGGGCGGTCGTGGTCACGTAGGCCCAATCGAGCCATGGCATAAGCGCGGCCACATCCACCGCCTCCACAGTCGCGCCGCACCAGATGCGCAGGCCCGGCGGAGCGTCGCGATAGGACGCGATGTCATAGGCTACCCCTTCCGCATCCAGCATGGCTGCGATCTGCTTCGACACGGCGGCGTTCTTGGCGGCGGGCAGCGACGCATCGGTGAATTTCAGCGTTACGCCGGTGTTCGAGCGCGTCGCCGGATCAACGGCGAGGAAGTCGACCCAAGGCGTGCGCGCCACCCACTCGGCGATTACGGCGGCGTTGGCGTCGGCGCGGGCGTGCAGCGCGGGCAGGCCGCCGATGCTTTCCGCCCAGCCCAGCGCGTCCAGATAATCCTCCACGCATAGCATCGAAGGCGTGTTGATGGTGGAGCCGGCGAAGATTTCGCGATCCACTTTGCCGCCCTTCGTCATGCGGAAAAGCTTGGGCAACGGCCATGAGGGCGTATAGCTTTCCAGCCGTTCGAGCGCGCGCGGGGACAGGATCAGCATGCCGTGCTGCGCCTCTCCGCCGAGCACTTTCTGCCAGGAGTAGGTGGTCACGTCGAGTTTGGCCCAGTCCAGCGACACGGCGAATGCGGCCGATGTGGCGTCGCAGAAGGTGAGCCCCTGCCGGTCAGCAGCGATCCAGCCGCCATTCGGCACGCGCACGCCCGCCGCCGTGCCATTCCACGTGAAGATGACATCGCGCGAGAAGTTGGCTTTCGCGAGATCGGGCAGATGGCCGTAATCGGCCTCGAAAACGCGGGCGTCAGGCAGCCGGAGTTGTTTGATGACGTCCGTGATCCAGTCGCGACCGAAGGCTTCCCATGCAAACACGTCGACTGCGCGCTGGCCGAGCATCGACCACATCGCCATTTCGAAAGCGCCGGTATCCGACGCGGCGGTGATGCCGATCAGATAGTCATCGGGGATGCCGAGCACGCTCCGCGTTTTGTCGATCGTGAGCTTGAGTTTTGCTTTTCCGGCGGGGGAGCGATGCGATCTGCCGAGCGCCGCATTGCTTAGGTTTTGGAGGGAATAGCCGGGCCGCTTGGCGCAGGGGCCGGACGAAAAACACGGATTTTCCGGCCGCGTGGCCGGTTTTGCGAAAGTCATGACTGACCTACCCTTTCAGATAGAAGCCTCCCGTTGGGGGGAGGTGTCCCGCAAGAATGCCTAAACCTCGGCGTTGCGGGAGTCAATCACCCAGAATAAAAACCTGCCTTGCATTGTTGAGGCCGGTAGACCGATGCCAGCCGCAGGGCTATTAGCTTGCCGCTGCGCGTTCCATTTTCTTGCGCTCGTTCGGGTCGAGGTAGCGTTTGCGCAGGCGGATGGACTCGGGCGTGATTTCGACAAGTTCGTCGTCGTCGATATAGGCGAGCGCTTTTTCGAGCGGCATGGCCATTGGCGTAGTGAGCTTCACCGCGTCGTCCTTGCCGGTCGAGCGCACGTTTGTCAGCTTCTTGCCCTTCAGCACGTTGACTTCTAGATCGTTGCCGCGCGAGTGCTCGCCCACGATCATGCCCTCGTAAACCTTGGTTTGCGAGGTTATGATCAGCGGGCCGCGATCCTCCAGATTCCACAGCGCGAAAGCCACCGCCTCGCCCTGGCTGTTCGAGATCAGCACGCCGTTCCGGCGACCCTGAATTTCACCCTTGTGCGGCGAGTAGCCGTGGAAAAGACGGTTCATGATGGCCGTGCCGCGCGTATCGGTCAGGAGTTCGGACTGATAGCCAATAAGGCCGCGCGTCGGCACGTGCAGGATCAGACGCTGGCGTCCGCCGCCCGATGGGCGCATCTCGACCAGTTCGGCGCGGCGCTCGGAGAGCTTCGACACGACGGCGCCGGTGAATTCCTCATCCACGTCGATGATGCATTCCTCGATTGGCTCCAAGCGCTGCTTTGTTTCCTCGTCCATCTGGAAAACGACACGCGGGCGGGAAACCGTCAACTCGAACCCTTCGCGACGCATGGTTTCGATGAGGATGGCGAGCTGCAATTCGCCGCGGCCCGAAACCTCGAACGCGTCCTTGTCGGCGCTCTCGGTAATTTTCAGCGCAACGTTGCCCTCCGCCTCTTTCATCAGCCGTTCGCGGATGACGCGGCTCTGAACCTTGTCGCCCTCCTGCCCGGCGAGCGGACCGTCATTGATGCGGAAAGTCATAGTCAGCGTTGGCGGATCGATTGGCTGGGCGGGCAGCGCCTCGGTGATTTCGGGCGAGCAGATCGTGTCGGCGACTGTCGCTTTCGTCATCCCGGCAATCGCGACGATATCGCCGGGCTGACCTTCGTCAATCGGCAGACGCTCAAGGCCGCGGAAGCCGAGCACTTTGGAGATGCGGCCCTGCTCGATAATTTTGCCATCGCGAGCCAGCGCCTTAACTGCCATGCCCGCCTTCACCGTACCTGAGGTGACGCGGCCGGTTAGGATGCGGCCCAGAAATGGGTCGGCGTCAATCGTGGTCGCCAGCAGACGGAAGGAGCCTTCGATGACATCTGGCTCAGGCACCAGATCGAGCACCATGTCGAACAGCGGGGCCATGCCGTCCTGGGGGCCTTTGGGGGAAAGCGCCATCCAGCCCTGCTTGGCCGAGCCGTACAGCACCGAAAATTCAAGCTGCTCTTCGCTGGCATCGAGGTTGGCAAACAGGTCGAACACCTCGTTTAGCACCTCCTCGTGGCGTTCCTCAGGCTTGTCGATTTTATTGATCGCGACAATTGGCTTCAAACCGATTTTCAGCGCTTTGGACACCACGAATTTCGTCTGCGGCATCGGCCCCTCCGCCGCATCCACCAGCACGATAACGCCGTCCACCATGTTAAGAATGCGCTCGACCTCGCCGCCGAAATCCGCGTGGCCTGGCGTGTCCACGATGTTGATGCGCGTGTCTTTCCACTGCAGCGACGTGACCTTCGCCAGAATGGTGATTCCGCGCTCACGCTCCAGATCGTTGCTATCCATCGCGCGCTCGGCCACGCGCTGGTTGTCGCGGAACGAGCCGGATTGCTTCAGAAGCACATCAATGAGCGTTGTCTTGCCGTGGTCAACGTGGGCGATGATGGCGATATTGCGGATATTCATAAAGGCTCACCTATAGCGCAAATGTTGTGTTATCGCGCGGGCGACCCGGCGTTAATCTCAGACATTGGCATGATTGTTTAACAGCGCGATAACAGACCGCACGTTTATGACATGTACATAACCGAACAAACCGTAAATGGGAAGACCCTTGCTGCACTGCAACAAGGGGATAAATGTCTAAAGCTGGCGGCCGGTAAATTCGCTCGTGTATTCAATATCCTTGGCCGCAGCTTTTATGGTCTCAATCTCCGCCATCTGCTGCTTATGCATGCCCATCGCGTAGTCGGCCGCGCCGGTCTTCTTTTTGCGCTTCATCTTGAACGCCAGAATCGGGCGTGACGGCTCGTTGATGTCAAACTCATCGAGGAAGTGCTCGCGAATCGCGTTGAAGGCGTCCCAGATTTCGCCGCGCGCCTTGAAGCGCTGGTCGGGCGTCGGCGTCCCCTTTCGCGGATCGAGCGTCTCCATGATGATCCGCATATGGTGGAGCGGCGCGTATGGATAAAAGCCGATGCATTCCTCCGTCTCGCCGACGTTGGCGTAAACGATGCGCATATTGTCGATGGTTTCCGAAAGCTGCTGCGCGGTGCGCAGGTAGTCTTCGAGCTTGGGCGCCTCCAGATGCGCGTAATAGATCATGGCGGATTTCGCCTGCACGATCTCGCGCCACTGCTCCCGGAGCGACTGGATGAACTGCGCGCGCTGCTGATAAATCACCGCGAGATAAGCGGCGACGACGGTCGCGATCAGCAACGACGTATCGCGGATGAGGTCGTAAACATTCTGCAGAACGGGGATGCCCGAGAGCTTGGCCGCCAGCGCTGCGCCGATTAGCAGCACGAGGCCCGCCACCACAAGAAAGAGTATTCCGCTCTGCCGTTTCCGCGTCATGCGACCCTCGCCAATAAAGTGCAATGGCTTTAGCGGGTTATCGCGTCGGAGAAAAGACTTTGTATTTGAGCGATTTGCGGCTGGGCTAACCCCAGGTGAATGCGATCTTGTTAAGGGTTGCCCCGCCGAAGCTTTCGATGGCGCGTTGCGAGGGCGCGCCGCCAAGACGGGCATAGAAATCGCACGCCATCGCATTGTCCTCCAGCGCCCAGACCGTCAGGCGCTTCAAGCCGCGGCGGCGCAACTCGCTTTGGGCGGCCAGAAAAAGCCGTTTGCCGAGGCCGACGCCCTGAAACTCCGGCGCCATGTACAACTCGAATATCTCGCCGTCCGCGCCTGACGCCCGCGATACGCCAAGCGATGCATAGCCCTGCGTTACACCGTTGAACCTGAGCACAAGCACATCGCCCGCTTTGATCGTGCGCGCCCATGCCTTGGGGCCGCGCCTTGCTATCATTCTCGTCAAATCCAGATGCGGAATAAGCCCCTGATAGGTCGATCGCCACGCTGCGGCATGTACGCGGGCTAGCGCGCTTGCGTCAACCGGTTCGGCAAGCCTGATCTGGATGAGTTCATCGCCCATTTGGGCGAAATGGTGCGCGCCGCACGTTTTTTCCAGCGCTGCCCGATGGTCAGGAGATGGCGCTGACGATGCCTGTGAAAAGGTCGCGCAGAGGCTGGTAGGCCTGCACATATTGTGTAAGTTCGAGCGCCAGATCGCGCAGCCGCCCCTTCTGCTGGTCATCGCCCGTTCCCTGCCGCATCAATTCCAGCATCTCGTCGAGCTTGGCTTCGATGGCGGGGTTCGAGCGTTTTTCCGCAAGGTAATTGCGGAACTGCTCGACGCCAGGGATGAAACGCTCGTAATCGACGAACGAGATGGTCGTGTTGGTGACGGTTTCGGTGATCGTGTTCGTGATGTTGGCGCCGAGGCCGACCTGTGCGTTCGGCGAGTTCGCGGCGACCATGGCGCCGGGCGATTCGCTGACCATCATGTCCGCGCGCAGTTCCTTGATTTCCTCGACCTTCTCTATCGTTATCCCTTTGACCGATCCCTCGTTGAAATTGACGGTGAAGCCAGAGTCGCTTTGAGGCTCGTCGATTTTCTCATCGAGCGCTTTCTTGACGCCGAGCAGCAGGTTGGCGTCGCCGCTGTAAAACATGCTGAGACCGCCGTCGCATGTCGAAATGGTCAGAAACCACCGCTTGGGAATGAAAAAGGTCGCCGCAAAAAGGATGAGGCCGAGAACGCCGAAGATCGGGGCGCTGAAACCGGGCAGGCCTATGTAAAAACCGGGCAGGCCTATGTAAGCCGCCACAAAACTCGCGAGCGCGGCGACGATCAGCGCACGCTTCACGACAGCCGAGCTTTTGCGGATGACGGTGATGGACGCAATATTCGCAATGGCTATGCTTCGATAGCCCATGTCGATAACATTGTGTTTCACCGACATGAAATCGTATGTCTGGGTTTTACTGTCGCCAGACGCGGCGTCATTCACGTTTTTTTTTTTGCGATAATAGCACGCAAGCAAGCTCCGAGGTAATATTACCGGAAGCAATGTAGTGACGGCCATTGGCGTCGTCAAATTTTAATTACGCAATTTGCATTTTTTGACGTTCAAACGTGTCGGCGCCGCGCCCCCACAAGCCGCAGGCGGAGCGAGTTGAGCTTGATGAAGCCCGCCGCGTCTTTCTGATCGTAGGCGACGGCGCCCTCCTCGAAGGTCACGAGTTCCTGATTGTAGAGACTGTAAGGGCTTTCGCGGCCAATGACGCTCACGTTGCCCTTGTACAGCTTCAGCCGCACCGTGCCGGTGACGAACTCCTGGCTTTTGTCGATCAGCGCCTGAAGCATCTCGCGCTCCGGTGAGAACCAGAAGCCGTTGTAAATCAACTCGGCGTAGCGCGGCATAATCTCGTCCTTCAGGTGCGCCGCGCCGCGATCCAGCGTGATCGACTCGATGCCGCGATGGGCGGCCAGCAGGATCGTGCCGCCGGGCGTCTCGTAAACGCCGCGCGATTTCATGCCGACGAAGCGGTTTTCGACGAGATCGAGCCGGCCGATGCCGTTGTCATGGCCGAACTCATTCAGCTTCGTCAGCAGCGCGGCCGGGCTGAGGGGAACGCCATCGATGGAGACCGCGTCGCCGCGTTCGAACCCGACCTCGATCACTGTCGCCTTGTCGGGCGCCTGCTCAGGCGAGAGCGTGCGCTGGTAAACATAATCCGCCGCCTCGACTGCGGGGTCTTCCAGCAGCTTGCCCTCGGATGAGGTGTGCAGCAGGTTGGCATCCACGGAGAATGGCGCCTCGCCGCGCTTGTCCTTGGCGACCGAAATCTGGTTCTTCTCGGCGAAATCGATGAGCGCCGCGCGGCTTTTGAAATCCCACTCACGCCACGGCGCGATAATCTTGATGTTCGGCTCCAGCGCGTAATAGCTTAACTCGAAGCGGACCTGGTCGTTGCCCTTGCCAGTCGCGCCATGGCAAACGGCATCCGCGCCGGTTTCGCGCGCGATCTCGATCTGGCGCTTGGCGATGAGCGGGCGGGCGATGGAGGTGCCGAGCAGGTACACGCCCTCATACAGCGCGTTGGCACGGAACATGGGAAACACGTAATCGCGCACGAACTCCTCGCGCAAATCCTCGATATAAATTTCCTTGATGCCAAGCATCTCGGCCTTTTTGCGGGCCGGTTCCAGCTCCTCGCCCTGACCCAGATCGGCGGTGAACGTCACCACCTCGCAGCCATAAGTTTGCTGCAGCCACTTCAGGATGATGGAGGTGTCCAGCCCACCGGAGTAGGCGAGAACAACTTTCTTGATGCCGGAGTCAAGCGTCATTCAAATTCTTTCATGTCTACATTGCAAAAACCGGGATAAAGGAAACTTTCGTGCGGGGCAAGAAGGCCGTCGCGCGAAAGGCAAAGTGTGATGATGTCGCGCATATTTTATGTTGTCACGGGGATAGTTTTAACAATTGTCGGCATTTTCGCACTCGATCTGCTGGTTGCTCACCGCCTTCTCGCCCACTCGTAGATTACTCGGTCGCTATTCAATCAATCGAGAAAGGGGAAGTTAACTCCGCGATTTTCTCTGGAAGTCGCGTCATGCTTATTCTGAAAGCGGGAGGTTCGCTTCACACCGCTTTGCCCCCAACTGATCCAATGATTGACCGCCTTCTCGTGAAGGTGACTCCCATCAAGGTCGTTCTTGAGGACAATACCCTAACCGCGCTGATGGTGCTTATTTCATGGCTGCCGTTAGCCGTGTTCATCTGGGCTATGTGGTTCTTTATCGGACGCCCCGTAAGTCGAATGACGGCGCGGATAGAGGCGTTGCTGCAATTGCAGAAATAACGTCGACAAACGACAAAAAATTTGATTTGAAAATGAGTTAGAAAAAGCGCACGAGAGCAATGTAAATATTTGGTATGTCGGTTAAAAATCTGGGAGCGTACCGTGAAAAAAGTTGCCATGAGCCTCGCATTGCTCGCCTTGTCGAGTTTTTACACTGGCGCGTTTGCCGCTGACTCGCCCTGCAAAGGCCTGGAAAACGCAGCCTGCACAAAATCGCCGGCGTGCGGATGGGTGAAGAGTTACACGACAAAGAAAGGCAAAACCATCGAAGCGTTCTGCCGCAAAAAATCCACGCCTAAGCCAAAAGCATAACAACGCGAGGTTTCTGAGGCATTGCGACACGAGCTGATGGATGGCACATGATCCGCCGGGTTATCCTTTTGACTGCGTCGTTGCTGGTGGGCTTTTCATCGGCGATGGCCGACACCCGTTTCGTCACCTAGAACATCGCTAATTTTTGGCATGTACCCGGGGAGCATTTTGACTTTTTCATGTTTGTGCGCGGCGTAATTGTCGAGAACGGCGTGGATCGCTTTGTCCCTGGGAACCTCGCGGTCGATGGCGTTGAGGAAGCGGATGAACTCCTGATGACGATGGCGCTGCATGTTGCGTCCAATCACCGAGCCGTCGAGGATGTTCAGCGCCGCGAACAGCGTCGTCGTGCCGTGGCGTTTATAGTCGTGGGTCATGGTTGCGCCCCGTCCTTTCTTCAAAGGCAGGCCCGGCTGGGTGCGGTCGAGCGCCTGGATCTGGCTTTTTTCATCCACCGAGATCACCACGGCATGGGCCGGGGGCGAGACATAAAGTCCGATGATATCATGGAGCTTTTCCGCGAAGGCCGGGTCCCTCGACAGCTTGAAAGCCCGCCAGCGATGGGGCGCTAGCCCGTGATCGCGCCAGATCTTCTGCACTGTCGAGACGGCAAGCCCCGCCGCCTTGGCCATGGCGCGCACCGTCCAGTGCGTCGCCTCGTGCGGCGGCGGCGTCAAGGTGAGAGCGACGACCTCCCGGACGCGCGAGGGCGCGACCGGAGCGGTGCCCGGAGGCCGGGTCCTGTCACGCAAAAGACCGTCCACGCCCTCGTGGCGGAACCGCTCCCGCCAGCGCCAGACGCACGTCTTCGACGTCTTCGTCTCCCTCATGATGGCGCTCACGCCCAGACCATCCGCGGTCAGAAGAACGATCCGGCAGCGCCAGACATGCTTTTGAGGGGTATTGCCGTTGCCGACGATGGTCTCAAGCCGCAGACGATCCGAAGCGGAGACAGTGATTGTGATCCCGGTGCGCATGACAAAGAGTCGCACAAACCGTCCGTAATTGGAATCCCAAATCGGACTCTTCCGTCTCGGTCAATCACTAGGTTAACATATAAAACAAGATTTGAATGGAAGTCTAATAAATCGATAACGCCTGAGGCTCTTACGCCCATACAAAATAAAGAGTTTCGTAAATTAGAGCCGTCGCTTGCTATAGATCCCAGCAATAGAGATTTAAATAGCTACTCTTTTCCGTTGACTAAGGATACCAACATTCCGATAAGCCTTCCTCGCGACTTATCTGGCGAAGAAGCTGAAAGGTTGTGTAATTTTATACGCTCCTTGGCGCTAGCTTAGTTTCATAGATTTTCAACTTGCCTCTCTAAACTTGATCCCCGTCTGCAAGTCCACGCTAACGAGCTGGCTCACGCCCTTTTCCATCATGGTCACGCCGAACAGGCGGTTCATGCGGCTCATGGTCATCGGCTGATGAGTGATGACGAGAAAGCGCGTGTCGGTCGATTTCGCCATCTCCTCCATCATGGCGCAGAACCGCTCCACGTTGTTGTCGTCAAGCGGCGCGTCCACCTGCACTGCGATTATTCCGCGTCCGTGTAATCCGCGAAATAAGCGTCTATATCTCGCGCGCCATGAACAACCGCGACGACGTAGAGATGACTTCGTACATCCGTTTCGTCGGCATACCGGAAAATGATCACATAGTTCCCGAACGCCATGCTCCGGTAGTCTTTTCCCAGGTCGGGACGGCTGCGTCCGAAAAGTCCAGGCACTCAGCGATGTGCTCACAGTGCCCGATGAGTCTGTCCGCAAAGGAGGTTGCCATTTCCCGGCTTGCGCTTTCTCTTTGGAGTAGGATGCGATGTCCGCGATGTTAATGAGCGCGTGGCTGCGGAAAACCAGCTTCGGCACTATTGCACATCGCCAGCACTGTCGAGATGCCGCCGGACATAAGCTCGCGCATCTTCGGCCCCATGCGCGCCGCCCGCTTTTTCAGACGCCGCAAGCACTTGCCGCAACTCTTCGCATTTTGTCCTGTCAATCGCGTATCGGATTGCATCCTCGGGAGTCGCAAACCGTCCCTCGGCGACAGCGCTCAAGGCCCATCGTTCTGCGTCCGGAGATAGTTGAATATTCATGCTTACTCACCTCACCGTTCAAACAAAAATAACAAAAACCGGCTGCGATCGCCAATCGGTTTCGCGTTCAGGAGAAACTAACTCGCCTCCCGGAACTTGATCCCCGTCTGCAAGTCCACGCTCACCAGCTGGCTCACGCCCTTTTCCTGCATCGTCACGCCGAACAGGCGGTGCATGCGGCTCATGGTCATCGGGTGGTGGGTGATGACGAGGAAGCGGGTTTCGGTGGAGCGCGCCATTTCCTCCATCATGGTGCAGAAGCGGTCGACGTTCGAGTCGTCCAGCGGCGCGTCCACCTCGTCGAGCACGCAGATCGGCGACGGGTTCGTCAAAAACACCGCAAAAATGAGCGCCAGCGCCGTCAGCGCCTTCTCGCCGCCCGAGAGCAGCGACAGCACCTGCGGCTTTTTCCCCGGCGGGCAGCATAACAGCTCAAGCCCGGCCTCCAGCGGATCGTCGGACTCGATGAGTTGCAACTCGGCGCTGCCGCCCCCGAACAGCACCTTAAACAGGCGCCCGAAATGCCCGTTCACCGTCTCGAACGCCTCTGACAGCCGCGCGCGGCCCTCGCGGTTCAGGCTGGAAATGCCCTGGCGCAGCTTGGCGATGGCTTCGGTCAGGTCGGCGCGCTCCTTTTCCATCGCGTCATATTCGGCCCCGATCTGCCCAGCCTCTTCCTCCGCGCGCAGGTTAACACCGCCCATGCGCTCGCGCTCGCCCTTCAGCTTGACGATCGTTTGCTCAAGCTCGTGCGGCTCGGGCAGCGGCGCGCCCGGCTCTACACCTGCGAGCGACAAACAGTCCTCCACCGAGCATTCGAGATGCTCGCGCGTGAGCTGCACCTGGTCGGCGCGTTTCTCGCGGACGGCCTCAAGCCGGGCCTCTACGCGGGCGCGCGTCTCGCGGGCGGCGCCAAGACTCGCCTGAATTTCGCGAAGCGCCCGGTCGCTGTCGCGCAAGGTCGTGTCGGCGGCGGCGAGTTTGTCCGCGGCGGCGCGGCGTTCGCCCTCCGCCTTGCTAATCTCGGTCAGCAGGCGGTTGCGGCGCTCCGCCACCTGCGCGGGCAGATCGGCAAGCGCCGCCAATTCCGTGCGCACTTCGCCCACGCGCGCCTCCAGCGTGCCGATTTGCCCTTCCGCACTTTTCGCCCGGTTCGACCAGCGCCCGCGCTCGCTCGCGATCGCGGCGAGCCGCTCGCGGCGCTGGCGAATTTCACGGTCGATGCCATCCAGCGCCGATTTCGCCGCCGTGTAAGCCCCTCGTTTGGCGGAAATATCCGCGCGCATCGCATCCAGCCGAGCCTCTAACTCGGCAACCGGCGCGGCGGCGTCCAGCCCGGCTTCAGCCTCACGCTTCTGGTCCACGGCCTCGGCGCTTTGCGCGCGTGTGCGGCTCAGAGCCTCCCCCAGCGCGGCGAGTTTCGAGTTCGTTTCCTGCGCCGCCCGCTCAGCTTTCGAAAGGCTTTCGCGAGCGCGAGCCACATCGCTTTGCATGCGACGCCATAGTTCGCGAAGCCGTTTTTCCTCACCTTCGGCGGCTAGCACGGCTTGGCGCGCCCCTTTGCTGGCGTCCTCCGATTGCTCTGCAGCCATGCGCGAGGTGAGCGCGTCTTTTTCCAGCGTTTCCAGCCGGTTGCGGCCCTCAAGGCGTTTGGCGGCGGCGGTTGGCGCATCGGCGTTGGCGGCGAACCCGTCCCAGCGCCACAAATCGCCCTCCTTCGTCACCAACCGCTGGCCCGATTTAAGCAAGGCAGCGAGCGCACGGCCATTTTCGCGCGTAACCACGCCGATTTGCGACAGGCGGCGCGACAACTCCGGCGGGCCGGAGACAAACCGGGTGAGCGGCTCAGCGCCAATCGGCAACCCGGGATCGTCGGAGCCGGGCGTCACCCGGCCCCAGCGCACCGGCGCGGCCTCGTCGGCGGGCACATCCAAATCGTCGCCCAGCGCTGCGCCGAGCGGAATTTCATACCCCGGCGCGACGCGGATTTGATCGACCACCGGCTTCCAGCGCTTGCTGTCCTCGGGCTTGAGGATTTTGATGAGCGTCGCCGCCTCGGTCTCCAACTGGCGAGCCTTGAGCCGCAATTGCGCCGCTTCATCGCGCGCGGCCTGCTCGTTAACGCGAGCCTCGGCCAAAGCCTGCTCCGCATTGCGCGCCTCGCCCTCGACGCGCTCCAGCACCTCGGAAAGCTGCTCAATCTGAATGTAAAGCTCTTCAGTCTCGGCCGCCCCGGCACCACCAAGCGTTAAGATTTGGCGATCAAGATCGACTGCTTGCGCCTCAAAACGCGCGGCGCTAGCATTGTGATCGGCGATGCCTGCTTCAAGCTGGCGGCGTTTTGCGCGCAACTCCGCCGCCTCTTGAGTCAGTGCAGATGAAGCATTTTCGGCCTCGGTTAGCACCGCCAGCGCTTCATCGGCGGCGGCGCGGGCTTCCTCGCGCGCATCGCCATCAAACCCGCCCTGACTATTCAGCGTTTCCTCTTCCTCCGCGAGGCGGATGAGGATGTCGCGCGTTTCGGCGATGGCCTCCTCCTCGCGCGCGGCATCCTTTTGTAATTGGGCAAGGCGTGCGGTAAGCTCCACATGCCGCTCCTTGGCCCGCGCCTCCTCCGCCTCCAGACGACCGCGCTCGGCCTCCAGACGGTACAGCACGGCGGCGCGCACGGCCTCCTCCTCGCGCAAGGGCTGTAGCTGATCGGCGGCCTTGGCCTGCATGCGGATGGCGGCGGCTTCGGCTTGCGTGAATTGCCCGGCGGCGCGCATCGCCTCCTGCAAGGCAGCCTCCTCAGCAGCCACCTGCGCGTTCGTCGCCGTCCAGTTCAGATGATGCTGTAGCGCCTCGGATTTTCGCAACTCAGCGGCGATTTCCTTGTATTTCGCCGCCTGCCGTGCCTGCCGCTTCAAATTCGTTAACTGCGAGCCAAGATTGTTGATAACATCCTGCAGCCGCTCAAGGTTGGTCTCAGCCGCTTTCAGACGCAGTTCCGCCTCGTGGCGTCGCCCGTGTAAACCGGCAATGCCAGCCGCGTCTTCAAGGATACGCCGCCGGTCCTGCGGCTTCGACGAAACGATTTGCCCAATCTGCCCCTGCTGCACCAGCGCTTGACTGCGCGCGCCCGTCGCCGCATCGGCGAAGAGCAACTGTACATCGCGGGCGCGGGCCTCGCGGCCGTTCACCTTATAAATTGAGCCAGCTTCACGCTGAATGCGGCGAGAAATTTCTAGCGTATCGCTATCGTTCAGCGCGGCGGGCGCGGTGCGGCGGGAGTTGTCGAGGAAAACTGTGACTTCAGCGGTGTTGCGGCCGGGGCGAATGTCGGTGCCCGCAAAAATCACGTCGTCCATGCCGGAGCCGCGCATGGATTTGTAGGACGTTTCGCCCATCACCCAGCGCAGGCCTTCGAGCAGGTTGGACTTACCACAGCCGTTCGGGCCAACAACACCAGTGAGGCCGGGGCCGACGATGAGTTCGGTTGCCTCGACAAAGGATTTAAAGCCGAGCAGCCTGAGCTTGGTAATATGCATTGCCGTCCCTCGCAAGTTGCCGGGGCGGCTTTGCGTAACCCTAAACCCGCCCTGCCTGAGCTTGCGCCTGCTGAGGAGCTGGCGCCGCCGGATTGAGCTGCGGATCGATAACCTTCGCCATCTCTTCCAGACTCAGGCCGCCGCGCAGCCTCTGCCCGTTGATGAAAAAGGTCGGCGTGCCGTTGACGCCAAGCGCACGGCCCCGCTGCTTTACGGCGACAAGATCATCATTAATCTTCTGATTCGCATAGCACGCATCGAACGCGGCCCGCTTCAAGCCCGTTTCTTTAACAATATTGTAAATTTCTTCAGTCTTGATTTCCTGCGCGACCCAGGCTGGCTGGTTGGCAAGGAACTTTTCGTTCAGCTTATAATAGCTTTTCTCCGGCGAGCAGCGGACGGCAATGGCAGCGGCGGCGGAGGCGCGGCCTATCGGGAATTCACGCCAGATGTAGCGAACTTTGCCGGTGTCGATGTAAGCCTTCTTGAAAGCGGGGAAAGTGTTTTTGTGATATGCGCTACAAACCGGACATGTAAGCGATGCATACTCGATAACCGTTACCGGCGCTGTCGCTTTACCCAGCGCTTTATCCCCAAGAGGCCCCGCCACCATCAGTTCTTCAATTTTCACAGTAACGACTGCTGGAGCCGCAGGCGTCTCCGCTTCTTGCGGAGCTTGAGACATTAGCCCCGAAAGGCCTCCCCCGCAGGCGGTCAAGACAACGCTACTCAATCCGATAACCCCGGCGGCGAACACGCGGCGTATAAAAAGCGTTGTCATGACATCCCCCATTTAACTGCTCTTCAGTAGCGGCTCGATGACCTTATCCAGATCGCTGATATCCCTCACGCCTTTCAGCATCTGACCGTTAACAAAAATGGTCGGCGTCGAGCGCACTTTATGCTTTGTCTGCCCCCGCTCCTGAACAGCGTTGATGCCGTCCAGAAGTTTTTGATCGGTCAGACACTGATTGAACCGCTCTTCGGTCATGCCCGCCTGCTTTGCAAGCTTGAGCAACTCCGGCAGCGGTTCTTTTGTGAACGCCCATTCTTCCTGTTTAGCGTAAAGCACATCCACAAAGGAGAAATAGCGTACTGGCCCAACGCAACGCGCAAGCATGGAAGCGCCTCTCGCAATATCGTCCAACGGGAATTCGCGGAGAATGTAGCGAACCTTGCCCGTGTCGATGTACTTTTCCTTAAGCTTTGGCAGCACATCTTTGTGGAACGTAGCGCAGTGACCGCATGTCATGGACGAATATTCAATCACGATGACTGGCGCGCTTGCCGATCCCATAATGTTTTCATCAAGCGGGCCTTTCTCCATCAGTTCGGAGACTGCGGCGCTGGCGGGTTTGTCAGAAACGCTTTCAGCGACAACGCCTTTGTCTGATGGCCGTAGCGTGATGTAAGCGATTGCCGCCACTGCTACGAGCGAGGCGGCTAATCTGATAGTGTTCTGGCCAGTGAGGCCCCAGTTGGACATGCCACTCTCCTTAATGTGAACGACACCGACGCCAATAGCTTGGCGACAATGCATAAAACTTTAGGTTCTGCTTAAGCCAAGAGCGGCGCGCGATCAACCGGACTTAACTTTGAAACCGGAAAAGGCGTTCAAAATCCTGTGCGCGCAAGAGTGCGTGGCGCGTTGCGAGACTCTACGCCCGCAGACATCAGCACCAGCGCATCGCGCAGCCGCGAATCCGCCACATGAGCGAGTTTATCGCGATGCCTAGCCTCAGGCTGCGAGCGCAATACTCCAGGGTTCGGCTTGTTAGGCAGCGGCGCCTGCAAAATGCGAATGGTTGTCACGGCGCGGTAGCCGAACGCCGCGTTCACGCGCTCGAGCAGTTGCGGCATTTTGTGCTGTAATTCCAACGCCCGCGCACCGCTCACACGCAGAACAAGGGTTGCGCCGGTGTTGGCATGCTCACCCGCACGTGGCCATTTCAACCGCTCCGGCGCGGTGTAAGATGCTATGTCGGCGCCTGCATACGCCGCCCAGTTGGTGAGGATTTCCGCTGACGAAAATCCGTAACGCTCGAAGGCCGGTTTGGCGACGGCGGGCAAAAACTCATGCACGGACTTCAATCCGGCAAAACGGGGCGTAAAGCCGCTCGGCGAGAACGCAGGCGCGGCGCGGCGCGCGCTGTTCGCAGTTTTTCCACAGGACGCTGGCTTGGCCCGCATAATTGAGTCCCCCCCGATCGCCGCATTGCACAAGATCGTATGGAACGCTGAATGATTCGGGTGAGGGTCGGCAAGGCATGCAAATGGAATTAGAGCGGTCTTCACCGATAAAGCCTGATTCCGACCGACCTGGCTTTCAGGCAGCGCTGCTGGCTTGGTATGATCGCGAGCGGCGGGATTTCCCATGGCGCGCCAAGCCCGGCGAGGCGGCTAACCCGTACCGCGTCTGGCTGTCCGAGGTGATGTTGCAGCAGACCACTACCAAAGCGGTTATCCCCTATTTCCTCAAGTTTACACAGCGTTGGCCAGACGTGGCTGCACTGGCGGCGGCGGATCGCGACGATGTGATGGCCGCTTGGGCGGGTCTTGGCTACTATGCCCGCGCCCGCAACATGCACGCCTGCGCGAAAGCTGTGGTGGGGCGGCATGGCGGGATGTTTCCGCGCGATGAAGACGTCCTGCGCGCGCTGCCCGGCGTCGGCGTTTACACTGCGGCGGCGGTTGCGGCCATCGCGTTTGATAACCCGGCGACGGTGGTGGATGGCAATGTGGAGCGCGTAATCTCGCGGCTTTTCGCTGTGAACGCGCCATTGCCGGAGTCAAAGCCCGAGATGAAAAGCCTCGCCGCGACGCTCACTCCGGATCAGCGCCACGGTGATTATGCGCAGGCGATGATGGATCTAGGGGCCACGCTCTGTTCGCCCCGTTCGCCATCCTGCCTCGTTTGCCCCGTGGAGGAGTTTTGCGCGGCGCATAAACTGCGCATCCAGAACGAGTTGCCGCGCCGCTCGCCCAAATCCGCACGGCCCGTGCGTCGTGGCGCCAGCTTTGTAGCGGTCACGGAAGATGGATATGTGCTGCTGCGGCGGCGCCCCGAGAAAGGTTTGCTGGCGGCGATGATGGAGACGCCATCTACACCATGGGGGGAGATTGCGCCTTTGGCGGATGAGGCGCCGGGCTTTGCGCCTGTGGAGGGCGTGTGGCTGCGGATGCCTGGCGGTGTCAGCCACACCTTCACGCACTTTCAACTCGAACTCGACGTTTACCGTTCGCATGTGCCGCGCAACACGCAGTTGCGTCTCGCAGCCCTGCCGGAGCAGTGCCGGTGGGTGAAGCGCGAGGATGTCTATGCGGAAGCGCTGCCGACAGTGATGCGGAAAGTGTTGAGCCTTGCGTTCGAGCGGCCAATCGCGGGGCCGAAAGTCAGTAAACGCGGGTTCTTGACGCAATAAGCCGGTCTAGCGTTTCGATGGTCGATGCGTCTGCGCGCCCGTTGACCAGCGCGGGCCGGAAATGGCGCTGAAATGCGGTGACTATGATTTCGGTGTGCTCGTCATAAAAGCCGTGCGCTTCGATCCAGTATCCATAGGCGCGGAGTTGCCGATGCAATCGCATCACGGCGTTGCCAGTGTCGCTACAACCTAATCCATCATCGCCGCCCGGCGGCGCGGGCTCAACCCAGTGCCCGATCCCAGCGCGCGCCAGCCTCGCCCAGTCGAATTTCTCGCCGGGGTCGCGCTTGCGTCGCGGTGCCACGTCCGAGTGGGCAAGCACACGCGCTGGCTCTATCCGATAGCGGGCAAGGATATCGCGGCACAGCGCCTCAACGGCGGCCATCTGCGGCTCGGGAAAGTCCGGATAGCCGTGGTCGTGGCCGCCATTGTGAACTTCGATGCCGATTGAGTGGGAGTTGATATCCACATCATTGGCCCAGTTGGCAACACCTGCATGCCATGCACGCATAGTCTCGGGAACCAACTGGGTGATAACGCCAGCTTCGTCGATAACATAATGACAGGATACTTTTGACTCTGGCGCGGACAGCCACATGATGGCTTTTTCCGCGCAGGTCATGCCCGTGTAGTGAAGCATCAACATGTTTGGCCGCATATTACCGAGCCGCGCCTCGAAATTGGGCGACGGCGCGATACGGGTGACAAGCTGACTATCGGGCGTCAACGCGAAACCTCAAAGACCGCGCTCTTTGCGGATGTCGTCATATGCGGCGTTAATAGCGGCGACTTTGCGAGTGGCCATATCGAGAAATTCTTTTGGCACGCCTCTGGCTATGAGCTTATCTGGATGGGAATCCGCCACCAACTTGTAATATTGCGCTTTTAAATCGTCATTTAAGATGTCGTAACGCACATGCAAAACTTCGTAAGGGTCACGCTCGCTCGCCTGGACGTGGCGCGCGCGAATGGAGCGATACTCGGCGGTATCAAAACCAAAATGCTTTGCGACCGTGGATAAATAGGTTTCCTCGCCCGGGTGGATAACGTCGTCGGCCTTAGCGATATGAAACAGGCCGTCGATCACATCTTTTAAAAGCTCGCGGTTGTCGTGGAACAACGTGTCTAGCTGCTTAGCGTAGGACTCGAAGCCAAGTACGTCCTGCTTGGCTAGGTCAAAAACACGCGCGACATTCTCGTCCTCGCCATCGGGAACCTGAAAAACCTGCTTGAAAGCGTGAACTTCATCTTTAGTGACAACGCCGTCAGCTTTCGCCATCTTGGCGCCCAGCGCTATGACGCCGACAGTGAAGGCAACCTGTTTGTTCTCCTCAGCAGTCTGCGGAGAATCCTGGTCGATCACGAAATGTCCGGCAAGCCCGCCAATCAGCGCGCCAATTGGGCCGCCAACTGCCAGGCCTGCAGCCACCCCGGTTAATTTTCCCCAAATCGACATAATCGTCCTTATCTGGCCAATGCTGCAAGATAAGCGATTTTGGCGTTACCGCACTGTAAAAATTCGTCATTTTCTACTCAACGGCTTGCGCGTTGTATTGCCGCAGAGTAACGCCAATAAGCTATGCAGGTTCCAATTAACGCTTGTTTTCGGGCTTTAGGTATTCTTTACGCTACGTTTATATTTTGTTAACATTCCTTAACCCGTCCGCTTGTTCGGGAGGGTGCAAAAAAAGCAAAATGGGAGAACGCGCAAATGAAATTATTTCTTAGAATGATGATGCCCGCGCTGGGTTTGGCTTTATTAGCGGGCTTTAGTCCGGCGTCGCAAGCTGGCGCTGAGGATGCTTTCGGCACCTGGAAGGACAGCGCTAAAGGCTCAGTTGTGCGTGTGTACGCCTGCGGCGGCGGTTTATGCGCGCAGATTGTCAAAACCAGCGACGCGGGCGCAAAGGATGTGAATAACTCTAATCCAGCGCTACAAAAGCGGCCAATCGCGGGACTTGTCATTATGAGCGGCGCGAAGAAAAGCGGCGACAACGCCTGGAAAGGCAGCATTTACAATCGCGAAGACGGACAGCGCTATTCGGGTTCACTTACCGTTGTTAGCAAAAACCAGCTTGAGCTGCAGGGTTGCGGTCTTGGCGGTCTGGTCTGCACATCACGCACATGGTCGCGCATGAACTGACGCTTTCATCAAATGGCTAAGTCCGGCGCGATAAACGCCGGACAATATCGCCATGCTAGGTCTAATGCGCAGAACGCTGTCTAAACAATGCGCGCACCATTAAGAACGCGAGAAACCCGACTGGTCCAAGCATAAAAGTCAGCAAGAGGCACGGGATAACGGCGGCGTGGGGGATGCCCTCATCGCGTGCGGTGCGCACTTCCCAGCACCCGACGAGCAGGTCGAAAGCGAGATAGTGCAGCCAGCCCGCCAGCGCCAGCCACGGATCGGAGCCAAGCGCGCGGATGCCATCAAGCGTCATGAACGCGCTGAAATCGAGGCCAGGGCCTTCGACAAAAGACCGCCCTATGATTGCTGCGTAAGCGAGCGCGAGAACGCCTGGCACGAGAATGCGCGCGACACCTTCCAGCGCAATCTTGCTTCCGGGGAGAAATAGAAGCGCCGCCCAGCCAAGAAGCGGGACGCCGGAGGATATTTGAAAGGCTTGCTCTGGCGTCATAACTCAGGCCTTTCAAAGATGGTGATTACCCAGGTTGTCCAGGCCTGGCCTTGCGCGCGATGTCGATGTCAGTCGCGTCAGGTTGAGCGGTCGCTTCGGCGGATCGAGGGCGCAGAAGAGACAGGATGATGGAGCCGAAAATTAGAACGGCGGTTAAAGCCAAAGCCGCCTCTGTCGGAATGAACTTCGGGTAGAAGTAATTGACGATCATCTTGACGCCAATCGTCACCAGTACCAGCGAAATGCCGTGTCGGAGATAATGGAATTTGTCGAGAGCGCCTGCCAGAGCAAAATACAACGCCCGCAGACCTAGAATCGCAAAGACGTTCGAGGTGTAAACAATAAAAGTATCCTGCGTGATCGCAAAGATCGCCGGGATCGAGTCAACCGCGAACAGGATGTCTGTCAGGTTGAGAACGATTAGCACAAGGAACAATGGAGTTGCAACTCGCACGCCATTTTCCACGGTGAAAAACTTGTCGCCGTCATAACGCGGCGTCATCGCAAATAGCCGCCGACTGAACTTCACTATCTTATCGTTCTCAAGGTCGTGTGCGGCTTCGCCCACAAACAACGTTTTCACGCCCGTGAAAATCAGGAACAGGCCGAACACGATCAAAATGCCGTGGAAAGCGTCAATCAACGCGGCACCAGCAAATATGAACAGCGCGCGAAGCACCAGCGCGCCGAGAATGCCCCACACCAGCACGCGAAGCTGATATTCCGGGGGCACCCGGAAGTGGGTTAAAATGAGCACGAACACCATAATATTGTCCATGCTGAGAGCGTATTCTATGAAATAGCCGGTCAGGAACTCAAGCGCCGCAGCTTCCGAGCCACCAGGAACAACGACAACGCCGTCTCGAATTAACTCAGGCCGGTCATAAAATAGATAGAGGCCTACGCAAAAAGCCATTGCTAGCGCTATATAGGCAACGCTCATCCACAAGGCTTCGCGCACGGGAATAGCGCGGCGCTCCTTGTGAAACACGCCGAGGTCGAGCGCGAGGAGGATAACGACAAAAAGGTTAAAGGCAACCCATGGCCAAATCGACGATAAATCCATCAGATGTCTAACCTAACCCATGTAAGCATGAAGCGTTGAAAATACGGCTGGCGCCGCGAGGGTGTTTGCGTGAGGCCACGAAAATCACGCAACCATCATTTTTGCATATTGGATGATGGCAAGGAGCCGTCAAGCCCGCCAGAGCGTGGAGAGCTTGAAGATGCAAAATTGCATCGCGTCCGCCCTCATGAGGCGCCGCTATCTAAATTGCAGCCTGAAAGACCGGGGCGGGGTGGACATTGGCGATGGGTTTCGAGCGGGTTGGGGCAGGTCAACGAGCTGATTGGCGCATTTTCAGGCTAAGGGTAAGATTTAGTGCTCTGGCCGCAGCGGCTCTGCCACCACTTGCCTGGAAACTGCTTTAAAAAACGGGTTAACGTTTCCGCTAACCCGCATTTCCGAGATCAATTGCCGCTTTCAAGCTGCATTTCAAAGAAGGTTTTAGCTTTGTCTGTCGGCGCAGCGGAGGCAACCGAAACGGATGCAAGGGCGGCGACTGCGAGGACGGCGGCGCGGATGAACGTTTTCATAGGACATATTCCTTATTGGTTAAAGCCAGCCATTTCGGCGTGGCATGTTCAGTTATTAGGGGCTAGGGGGGAATTAATTACACATGTTGCCGCGCCTGTGATTATGGTTGAACGCTCTTGAGTCTGGGTAATTAATCTATTGTTATATAACAGCTATTTTCTAGTACTGATTTTATGTAATGTTTGCGTCTCCCCCGACGATGCATGTTGAGCCATATCAAGGTGACTGGTCATATTGATTGCCAACCGCTATCCTTCCGCCTATATGTTGACCATGCCTAGACAGTCGATGAAGGAGTTTTTGTTAATCGAAGGGTTGAAGGTGGTGCATCGCCACGGCTTCAACGCTAGCGGCGTGAAAGAAATCACGGAAGCGGCGGGCGTGCCAAAGGGCTCGTTCTACAATCACTTCAAAAGCAAGGATGACTTCGCCGTTGCGCTGGTTGAGCGGTACTGGTGCGAGGCGAGCTCACCAAAGGCTGGGATACTGCAGGACGAGGCGGTTTCGCCTGGGCGCAGGCTCATTTTGTATTTTGCCGCACTTGGCGACAATCTGCGCGTCCGGGAATTTCACAATGGCTGCTTGATGGGCAATCTCAGTCTTGAGCTCGCTGACCAGTGCGAAATTGTGCGCGTGCGGCTTTCCGCGCTTTTCGCTGAGTGGACGCGCGAGCTTGCCGCTTGCATTGAGCAGGCGCGGCTTGGCGGCGAATTAACAACCGATATGCGGCCGGACGCTTTGGCGGCGCATCTCATAAACAGTTGGGAGGGCGCCGTTTTGCGGGCGCGCGTTGACCGGTCATCGCAGCCGTTTGACGATTTTCAAGCTATTCTCACCTGGCTTGTGACGCCGCGGGAGTAATCAGCGTTTATTTTTTGCCGGGTTCAAAGACGTCCGGTCATCGTGATGGAGACAATTATGGCCTTCGATCACTTATTCTCGCCAGTCAGCCTTGGTGGATTCCACCTCAAACACCGCGTTATCATGGCGCCGCTGACACGGTGCCGCTCTCTGCCAGGCACAAATGCGCCGCATGCGCTTAACGCTGAATATTACGGCCAGCGCGCCAGTGAAGGAGGCCTCATCATAGCAGAGGCGACGCAGGTCGTGCCCGAGGGCCTCGGTTATCCCGGCACACCCGGCATCTATTCCCCCGAGCAGGTCGCGGGATGGAAACTTGCGACGAATGCGGTTCACGCGAAGGGCGGGAGGATTGTCCTGCAGCTCTGGCATGTGGGCCGGATCTCGCACTCGTCCATGCAGCCGGGCGGCAAGCTGCCGGTTGCGCCGTCGGCAATCCGCGCCGCAGGCCAGCATTTCACGGCTGAGTGGCAGCCGGCCGAGTTCGAGACGCCACGCGCGCTTAAGCTCGGGGAAATCCCAGGCATTGTGGCCGCTTATTCGAAAGGCGCAGAAAATGCCAAGTTAGCGGGATTTGACGGCGTGGAGGTGCATGGCGCTAACGGCTATCTCCTCGACCAGTTTCTACAAGACGGAACCAATAAGCGCATCGACAAGTATGGCGGCTCTATCGAAAACCGCGCAAGGCTGCTGCTCGAAGTGACCGACGCGGTTGCGAAGGTATGGGGCGCTGATCGCGTTGGCGTACGGCTGTCGCCCTACGGCGAGTTCAACGACATGCATGATAGCGATCCAGTCGCTCTTTACAGCTATGTTTTACAACAGATGAGCGCGCGCGCCATTGCCTATGCCCATATTATCGAGCCGCGCGTCAGCAACGCGGGTGGAACCGATGACGTTAACCACGATGCGCCAGACGCCGCCAAACTATTCCGCGCCGCGTTCACTGGCGCAATCATCGGCGCCAGCGGTTACAACGCCGAGACTGCTGAAGCCGCCATCACGGAAGGCAAGGTCGAAGCGGTCGCGTTCGGGCGCTTTTTCATCGCCAATCCGGATCTGCCACAACGCTTCAAACTGAATGCAGCGCTGAACAAATACAACCGCGCAACATTCTACGGTGGGACCGAAAAGGGTTACACTGATTATCCTTTTCTCACAGACGCCGAATAAGCCATGCCTCCAGCTCAATTTGCGCCATCTCAATTTGCGCCGGAGGCGATATCGGCTTGCTGCGCCTCTGCGGCAGGCGCTTTGACCACCTTAACTTGCGCTTCGCCACCCTCTGCGAGGCGCTTTCTCACAAATTGCGAAAGCTCGGTCTGCATATCAAGAAACTGCACATAATTCAGGCGCAGTGTGCTGGCGCATTGGGTGGTGCTTGTGCTGCATGTCTCGTTGCAAGTTACGGGTAAATTTCCCGATCCCGTGCATTGCGAGAAGCACATTTTCATGTTCTCCACGCACGATCCGTCCGCCTGCACGGGTCTTCTGATAGGCGCGGGGATAGGTGGGAGGACGCGCTGCGAGGCGGCGTTCACGTGCCCCGGCTTGATCTGCGCCACAGGTTGCATTCCAGACTTTAAGGGCGCTGCTACTGAAGATGAGGCGAACGGCGCGGGGCGTGCGCGTATGACCCCGCACTCAAGATAGCCATACCGCGCCCCGTAATCCGCGCAATCCGAGCCGCTTGGACGCGGCCACTCGTCCGACAGCATGCGCGGCGAACGCCACGTGTCTTGCGCCGCCAGCGGACTTGCGCATAAACATAAAAAGATGAATGCTCTTAAAAAGCTGGTTGTCAAAACGCCCTCCTGCGAGCGGTTTATTTGCAACTTTTAATTGAATAAAGCCAGTTCGCAATCTCTTGGGCGCAATTTATGACAAAATCCTTAAAACTTATTCTTTCCTGTGAATAACCGCCGCGGTGCTCGTTTGCGGTCATAAGTTTGTTTATAACGAGAATTAATAACCTTGCATCAATGCAATTGGTGCTTTCAGGTTTTGTTGTAGCGCTTACCGGCTCAATCGCGGCGGCGCAGCAAATCCCTTATAGCGCAACGAATTAGCCGCGACGTGGCGAAAAAGACTGCAATCTGGGAGAGCTTGGGAGGGTACAATGCGGTCGTACACAGCAGCCGAGTTTGTGTCGCGTTTGACAGCGAACACACTAATTGATCAGTCAGCTATCAACTTGTTTGGTCTTGTGAAACAAAATGACACGGATCAATCGGCAATACTTTTTTCAAGCTCCACAGCTTGCACTGAGTGGTTACCTATCCCTGTTTCAATGATCGAGTCGGTTCAACATCTGCGAAATGTCGTATGCAAAGATCATACACATGCTTTCGTCAGAATAGTACTTGTTGAACCTGAGCAGGATGACGCTGCCTTTGTATTTATGAAACTACTAGCACAGGCCAATGCGGCGGAGGCGCGCGCTCGCGCTCGAGCAGCCGCTAAACATATCTCTACGGCCCAAGCCCGGACGGAATGCATCATTTTTCACGGTATGGAGGGATATTATATCTGCTGTCCGCCCCTGGGTGGGGGTGGCAGTGCTTGGGAATGTACCGGTATGGTGTAAATACAAAATCAGAATACTATGCTAATTCGCGCCTGTCGCGACCACGTCGCGCTTGCCAGTTCGGTTAGGGGGGCTAACAATGCCGTCATCCTCCATGCGCTCGATAAGCGAGGCGGCGCGGTTGTAGCCGATGCCGAGGCGGCGCTGGAGATAGCTGGTGGTCGGGCGCTTGTCGGTCAGCACGATGGAGACGGCCTCATCGTATAGATCGTCGCCGCTCTCGTCTTTGCCGCCGCTCGCGCTAGCCTCTTCGGCCCCCTCCTCCATCGCCTTCGTCACCGCGTCGAGATATTCCGGCTCACCCTGGCTCTTTAAAAACCCAACGACCTTTTCCAGGTCGCTGTCCGACACGAACGGCCCGTGCGCCCGCGCGATCCGCCCTCCCGACGCCATATAAAGCATGTCGCCCGCGCCCAGCAGTTGCTCGGCGCCCTGCTCGCCCAGAATGGTGCGGCTGTCGATTTTCGACGTCACCTGATAGCTGATGCGGCTAGGGAAATTAGCCTTGATCGTGCCGGTGATCACATCCACGCTTGGCCGCTGCGTCGCCATGATGACGTGGATGCCAGCCGCGCGCGCCATTTGCGCCAGCCGCATCACACAATATTCGATCTCCTTGCCCGCGACCATCATCAGGTCAGCCATCTCATCAATTACGACGACGATGTAGGGCAGCGCTTCGTAGCCCACGTCCTCGGTCTCATAAATCGGCGCGCCGGTGAGCGGATTAAAGCCGGTGTTCACCGTGCGCTTCAGCGGGCTTTGCCGAAGCTGCGCGTGCGCCACTTTCTGGTTATAGCCGGAGATGTTGCGTACGCCGAGCTTACTCATTTTCTCATAGCGCGCGTTCATCTCGTTCACCACCCACTTCAGCGCGGCGATGGCCTTTTTTGGATCGGTGACGACGGGCGCAAGCAAATGCGGGATGCCGTCATATACCGAAAGCTCCAGCATTTTCGGGTCGATCATGATAAAGCGCGCCTCGGCTGGCGTCAGCCGGAACAGCAGCGACAGGATCATGGCGTTGATACCAACCGATTTGCCCGAGCCCGTCGTGCCCGCAATCAGCAGATGCGGCATGCGCGCCAGATCGACAATTAGCGGCTGCCCCGCAATCGTCTTGCCCAGCGCGAGCGCCAGTTTGGAGGGATCGTGTTGAAACTGCGCATGACTCATTAGATCGCGCAGATGCACGGTTTCGCGGATTTCGTTCGGCAACTCGATGCCTAACGCGTCGCGACCGGGGATAACGGACACGCGGGCGGAAATCGCGCTCATCGAGCGGGCGATGTCGTCGGCGAGGCCAATGACGCGGGAGGATTTGGTGCCCCGCGCAGGCTCCAGTTCATACAGCGTTATGACCGGCCCGGGATGCACGCGCGTGATGCGGCCCTTGACGCCGAAATCGTCGAGCACACCCTCCAGCGCATTCGCCCGTTCCAGCAACTCGTCATCGGTTAGCCCGCCCTCGGCCTTTTTCTTCGGCGGCTCGCTTAGAAGACTGATCGGCGGAAGCATGAAGCCCGCATCAGCGCGGTTGGCGCCGTTGGCCGCCGTTGATGGCTTCGCCTCCACCTCGCGCCAATCCGCAGCCCGCGATACGCGGTAAGGCTCCTGCGAGCGGCTGCCGTCCAAACTTTCCTCATCCGCATCACCTGGCTCGGACGGGGCGTCACTTACAGTGCTTCTCGGGCCAAAATGCGGCTCCAGCCTGCGAGCAATGGTGGCGGCGCGCGGTTCGCCGTGCAAACCTCCCTCGTCTTCGGTTTGGCGCTGCACCGACGCAGCGATTTTGTCCGTGACGGTGTAAGCCGCCTGGACAAGTGCGCCAACCGAGCCACCGTCGAGCCAGAACTCGCGGGGTTTGGCGGCGGCGACTAGCGAACGGTTATTGCGCAGGGCAAATCCTCCGCTCCATGAGGTGAACCGCGACATCATCGCAGCCCTGAAATTGAATGGCGCGGGCTCCGCTTCGGCAGGTTCAGGCTCTGGCGGGGCGTCCGGCAAAAAGTCGCGGGCCGACATTTCCATGGCGCGCAGCAAAAGCCAAATTCCACATACAGTTGCTATGGCCGCGCCAATGGCTGCGGCGAAAGCCGGCTCGATGAAGCCGCCGATGCGTACAAAAAAACCCGAGATCAAATCTCCGGCGAAGCCTCCTGCGCCGTGGGTCAGCGGCCAGGTTTTCGGCGGAGGCGCAACGCTGAAAGCACCGCTGAGAAGCGCCGAGGCGCCCAGCCATTGCGTCAGTCGCATCACCGCTGGCCCCGGCAGGATGCCTCGGAAGATATTCCATCCCCACACTAGTGGTGGCAAAAGGAAGAGCGATGCGGCAAGGCCAAAGCTCTGCATTAGCAGATCGGCGAAGGTGGCGCCGAAATAGCCCAGGGCGTTGTAGGGCGCTTTGTCCGTGGTGTGGTTGAAGCTGGGATCGGTGATCGACCATGTGAGGACGCTTATATATCCAGCGGCGGCGAAAGCGATCAGGACGGCGCCAGTTGCGCGCCATGGCAGCCGCTGCAATTCTACCCCCATCGGTTCCGGCAAAATACGGCGTGACACTTTTGGCATACCGGACTCGAAGGATGTGAACACGAAACAACCTAACCCATGAACTGCGAAATCCTCGTCAGCGCGTCCCCGGTGACAGCAAGACTATCCACGAGGGCGAGGCGGGCATATCTTTCACCCGGATTTCGCCCATGAGCGTCCGTCTGGGCGAGATATGCGCCGGGAAGAAATTTAACACCACAACCTTTCCAAATGGTTTTCGCCGCCGCCTCGCCGCCGCCCAGATGCTCCATATCGAGCCAGAGGAAAAAGCCGCCAGCGGGCGCCGCGAAGTTTGGCCAGGCCCCTAGGGTGCGCGAAGCCGCATCGATTTTCTGCGCATAAAGCGCGCGGCTGGCATCGACATGCGCCTCATCTGCCCACAACGCGGCGGAGGCGTGCTGCACGGGTAACGGCACTTGAGGGCAGGCGACATTGCGGAACTGCGCGAAGGCAGCGAGGAAATCCGGATCGCCCGCGACGAAGCCTGAGCGGAGGCCGGGCACGTTCGAGCGCTTGGATAGCGAATTGAATACGCAGATGTTGGCGAAGCCGCCCAGTGTTTCCGCCGATTCTAACCCGCCGGGCGGCGATGCGGCGGCGTAAATCTCCGAATAGCATTCGTCTAGGAAGAGCATAAAGCCGTGTTCACGGGCGAGGCCGATGGCGCGGGCGAGGTAATCGCGGCTCGCCACAGCGCCTTGCGGATTGGCGGGCGAAGCGAGGTAAAACGCGGCGGTGCGGGCGAGCGTTTCCGCCGGGATAGCGTCGAGATCAGGCAGCCAGCCGGTCTCAGCCGTGGAGGGCAAAAACACCGGCTCCGCGTCGGCGGCCAGGGCGGCGGCAAGATATGCTTGATAAAACGGGTTCGGCATTAGCACGGAGGGCTGCGCCACTTCCTTGCGCTGCTTCGCGATGAACACGGCCGAAAACAATCCCTCGCGGGAGCCACTCAGCGGTAGGATGTGACGCTCCGCATCGATGATGCCAACAATATCTGGATATCGCCGCGAAATCCACGCCGCGATTGCTGCGCGCAAGGCAGCCGTCCCCCCACTCGGCGGATACTTCTCATACCCCGCCGCCGCCTCGGCCAGCGTTTGCCTGAGCATAGGCGGCGCCCCATGCCGAGGCTCGCCGATCGTCATATCAATAAACGGCGCACTTGGTTCAACGTCGTCGAGCAGCGCCCGCAGTCGCGCAAACGGCGATTGAATCGAATGGAAACTTAAGGTCATAGGACATGAATAAACCAGATGAAGCGCGGAATGCAACGCAAGCGGTAGGTTCAACGCCAGCAGGGAGTTACTTCACCACCTCGCCGTGCAGGTGGATGTCTAGGCCTTCCTGCTCAACCACCCGGTCAACGCGCAGGCCGATGACGAGGTCGATCAGCTTCAGAATTACAAATGTGGCGAAGGCTGACCATGCGACGGTCGCCGCGGCGCCTAGCACCTGCTGCACAACCTGATCGGGGTTGCCCTCTAGCAGGCCGCGCGTGCCGCCAATGGCTTCGGAGGCGAAAACGCCCGTAAGAATCGTGCCGAGAATGCCGCCCACACCGTGAATGCCGAATACATCGAGGCTATCGTCATAGCCGAACGCGCGCTTGATGCTGGTGCAGGCGATGAAGCACAAGACGCCCGCCGATGCGCCAATGGCGAGCGCGGCGGCGAGTGTGACAAATCCGGAGGCGGGCGTGATTGCGACTAGGCCAGCAACAGCGCCTGAGATGATGCCGAGCACACTTGGCCGCTTGTAAATCACCCACTCCGCGAACATCCATGCCAGCGCGGCGGTCGCGGCCGCGATCTGCGTCACCGCCATCGCCATGCCAGCGGCGCCGTTTGCGCCCAGCGCCGACCCGGCATTAAAGCCGAACCAGCCGACCCATAACAGCGCGGCCCCGGTTACGCTTAAAACCAGGTTATGCGGGGCCATATTTTCCATGCCGAACCCATGGCGCCGTCCGAGAACGATCGCGGCGACGAGGCCCGCGACCCCGGAATTGATATGCACAACCGTGCCGCCGGCAAAATCGAGCACCGGATTGTTGCTTAAAAAACCGCCACCCCACACCCAGTGCGCAACTGGCGCATAAACAAGCAGCAGCCATAAGCCCACAAACCAGAGAAGCGCCGAGAATTTCATTCTGTCCGCGAACGCGCCGCAGATCAGCGCCGGGGTGATGATGGCGAACGTCATCTGGAACATCATGAAGACACTTTCGGGAATCGTCCCACTTAGTCCGTCCTTCGTCATGTGCAGCAGCAGCGCCTTATCGAAGCCGCCGATATAGGCATTGAACTCGCCGCCATTCGAGAAGGCGAGCGAGTAGCCAATTAGCATCCACAAAACCGTGACCAGGCAAGCGGCGGCGAAGCTTTGCATCACGGTGGATAGCACGTTCTTTTTCCGCACTAGCCCGGCGTAAAACAACGCGAGGCCGGGGATGGTCATCAGCAATACGAGCGCTGTTGCAGCCAGCATCCATGCGGTGTCGCCGCTATTCAGCGTTGCCTGCGCAAAGGCGGGAGCGGGCACGATTAGCAGGCAAAACGCAAGTGCGAAGGCGCGGGTATGCAGACGCAGGTTTATCATTGCTGATCGATCCATCGCAAAAGCAGGAAGGGAGTTTTCGTAGGAAAATTGTCTAAAATTGATGCGTTTAGCCATTTCTGACGAAACCGGCCCGGAAGACGATCTTCCGGGCCGTTGCTGCGAACGCGGTTTTGTCCAAATGAATGCCAAATCCGCGTTCGCTCCTATTGACGATCAAGCGCAATTACATATTGTAAGCGCGCTCGCCATGCTCGGAGATGTCCAGGCCTTCGCGCTCTTTCTCTTCCGAGACGCGCAGACCGAAGATGACCGCGATTACGGTGTAAACCGCGAGGCTGCCAATTGCCGACCATGCGACAGTGACGAGCACACCCTTCGCCTGGGCCAGAAGCTGCGTCGCCATGTTGTATTCGAGCGCGCCGCATGGTGCGCCATAGACGCCGTCCGTCACGGTGCATTTCGCATAGTCCACGATGCCCGCGCCGCCGAGAGCCGGATCGACGAGGATGCCAGTGGCGAGAGCGCCGAGGATGCCACCTATCGCATGGATCCCGAACACGTCGAGCGTGTCGTCATAGCCAAGTGCGCTTTTAATCGCCGTGCAGAAGAAGAAGCACACGATACCTGCCACGAGGCCAAGAACGAGAGCGCCCATCGGTCCAACGAACCCTGAGGCAGGGGTTACAGCGACCAGACCGGCGACAACGCCTGATACGAGGCCAAGCAAGCTCGGTTTGCCCTTGAATAACCATTCAACAAGCATCCAGGAAAGACCCGCAGCAGCCGTTGCGATGAATGTGTTGGCCATGGCTAAAATGGCGTACTCGTTCGATTCGAGGTTGGATCCGGCGTTGAAGCCGAACCAGCCAACCCACAGCAGCGAAGCGCCTACCATGGTCAGAACCAGCGAGTGCGGAGGCATCGGCTCCTTGCCGTAACCAAGGCGACGGCCAAGCAGGATGGCCCCGACGAAGCCTGCGATCCCCGCCGTGATGTGAACGACGGTGCCGCCCGCGAAGTCAAGCGCGCCGAAGCTCCAGATCAATCCGGGAACGTCGGTGCTGCCGGTAGCGACGCCGGATGGGCCGGGCCAGTACCATACCATGTGGGCTATGGGAGCATAAACCACTGTTGGCCACAGAATGGCGAAGGCGACAATGGCGGAGAACTTGATGCGCTCGGCGAAACCGCCGATGGCGAGGGCCGTAGTAATGGCGCAGAACGTCATCTGGAAGCACATGAACAGCCATTCGTACATGCCCACGCCGATGGAGAAGCTTTCCACCTTGTTCGTTAGCGGCACGCTGCCTTCTACCGTGTTGGCGAAGATTTTGGTGAAGCCGCCGAAGAAGCTGCCAAATCCATGGTCGGCGCCGGAGGTAAAGGCTATACTGTAAGCCCAGCAGAACCACACCAAACAGGCAATGGCTTGAATTGCCAACACTTGCGTGAGCACGGACAGCATGTTCTTGGTGCGCACCATGCCGCCGTAAAACAGCGCCAGGCCCGGTATTGTCATGAGAAGCACGATGATCGTGGAGATGAGCATCCACGTAGTGTCGCCCTTATCGACGGTCAGATCGGGAGCCTTGGCGGCGGGCGCCGCTGCCTCTTGCGCCCAGGACGGATCCACGAGCACAGCCGTGGCGAGGGCCGCCATGGCGAAAACTATAAATCGATTCATAAAGCTCATATGACTAACCCCATTGTGAATTTAGAGTGCGGCGGTATCCGTCTCGCCGGTGCGGATACGGACGGTTTGTTCGATGGGCGTGACGAAAATCTTGCCATCGCCGATCTGGCCGGTTTTGGCCATGGACGTAATGGTATCCATAACGCGGGTGACCGATTCAGTCGGCACGGCGATTTCCAGTTTCAGCTTGGGCACAAAAGTCACTTCGTATTCAGCTCCGCGGTAGATTTCGGTATGGCCCTTCTGGCGCCCGTAACCCTTCACCTCAGTCACTGTCAAACCTTCGATGCCAATCTCGTCGAGAGCCTTGCGCACGTCTTCGAGTTTGAAAGGCTTGATGATAGCGATGACCATTTTCATAGTTCTCTCCATTCCTCCTGATTTCAGAGCCCAGCTTACCGGCTGCTAAACCACGCCCCATGTGAAAAAGCTTAACTCACTCTTTCAATTCAGCAACCAGCCTTTCCAAGTATCAAAAGCTGTGCCAACTGCAATTTTAAGCCTAAAGCATTGAAAAAGTACGGAGGAAGAACCAGCAGCCGTGCAAACTGCAATGTTTGGGGTGCGATAAAGTCTAAAATTTAGGCAGATTGCTTGATTTGCTTTATTTTCAGGCAAAATGTCGCAAATGTGCTCGCGATTTGGACATAAACTAACGGCGGTAAATCTGCTTGCCCTCTAACGCTTCTGCCTTATCAGACCCTCTTGCGCGACCGAGGCCACAAGCTGGCCATCGCGGCTGAAAATGTTTCCCCGGCACAATCCGCGCGCAGCCTCCGCCGATGGACTGTCTTGGGCGTAAAGGAGCCACTCGTCGGCGCGGAATGGGCGATGAAACCACAGCGCGTGATCAAGGCTCGCGAGCATGAGCAACGGATCGAACAGGATGCGCCCATGGGCCACAAGCGCAGTGTCGAGCAGGCTGTAATCGGAGGCGTAGGCAAGCGCGCATTGATGAAGCGCCGCGTCGTCTGGCAGTGCGCCGTTCACACGAAACCATATGTTCTGCGCGGGTGCGCGCTTCTGCGGATTGGTGAACCGCGATAGATCGGTTGGCCGTAGCTCAATAGGGCGGTCGCTCGTCCAGAAGGTTTTCATGAACTCGGGCAGCATCGGCAAAAACCGCTCGCGAATTTCCCCCTCGGACGGCAAGCTGTCCGGATCGGGCGCGTCCGGCATGGGGATCTGGTGCGAAAAGCCCGGCTCGCTCGCGTGGTAAGATGCCGACATTGCGAAAATCGCGGCGCCGTTCTGGATCGCGACAACACGCCGCGTGGTGAAACTGCCGCCATCCCGGATGCGGTCAACTTCGTAGATAATAGGAATTGTTGGGTCGCCTGCCAGCAGGAAGTAAGCGTGCAGCGAGTGGACTGGCCGATCCTCGCTTACCGTGCGGTTAGCGGCGGTAAGCGCCTGCGCGATAACCTGGCCGCCAAAAACCCGCGTCCAGCCGTTTTGCGGGCTGTGGCCGCGAAACAGATTTTTCTCCAGCGTTTCGAGGTCGAGAATGCCGACGAGAATTTCAGCGGGTGACATGGGCGCAACCTTCCCAAACGCATTAAGTTTTAAATGAGCCGCAGAGGGTTTAGGGTGTCAAGCAAAACCAGCGCGAGAGTAGCCGTGCGCGGTTTAGGAGCATCGTTATGAATGAAGACGTATTTGATATTGTGATCGCCGGGGGAAGCTTCGTAGGGTTAACGCTCGCGATCGCGCTTTCTCAGGCGGCGCAAGGCGATGTCCGCATCGCCGTTGTTGACGCGCTGCCACGCGAAAAGCAGCTAGGCGGCGATTTTGACGGACGTTCGGCGGCGATTTCCGCATCCGCGCGCCAGATGCTTAGGGTGCTCGGCGTCTGGGATGCGGTCGCGGCGGACGCGCAAGCCGTGGCATCTATTGAAATCACCGATACGCAACTCGAAACGCCAGTGCGCACCGCCCTGTTGCGATTTAACTCAATGGTTAGAGATGATCTGGCCGCCGCGTATATTCTGGAGAATGTCCGCTTTCGACGCGCATTGTTTGCAGCGGCAGAGGCTGCGCCGGGCGTAACGCTTATTATGCCAGCATCGGTTTCATCGTTTGTTGTGAATGAGGCGAATGTGAGCGCTACTCTCAGCAACGGGCGCGCGCTTAGGGCTAAATTGCTGGTGGCGGCTGATGGACAAAAGTCGGCGCTGCGCACGCTGGCGGGCATCAAGGCCATGCGGTGGGAGACGTCGCGCATGGGGATCGTGACAAGCGTTGGCCACGAAGCTCCGCATGAGGGGCGCGCGGTGCAGCATTTTCTCCCGTCCGGCCCTTTCGCCATGCTGCCGCTCACCGGCAACCGCACGTCGCTGGTGTGGACTGAACGGGCGGATGAGACGGCGCGGCTGTTGAAACTCGATCTGGACAGTCTTGCGACGGAGATCGAAAACCGCTTTGGACGCCATCTCGGCGCGCTGACCGTGCTATCAAAACCCGCCGCTTATCCGCTATCGATGACGCTGGCGCGTGAGTTCATGAAACCGCGTTTCGCGCTAGCAGGCGACGCCGCCCATGGCTTGCACTGGATCGCCGGGCAGGGACTCAATCACGGTTTGAAGGATGTCGCGGCGCTGTCGGAGGTTATCTTCGACGCTATGCGTCTGGGCCTCGATATCGGCGATGTTACGGTTTTGCGGCGCTATGAACAATGGCGGCGCTTTGACAGTGTCACATCAGCGCTGGCGGCGGCGGCGATTAACACGATATTCTTGGATGGCGGCGCGCCGCTGCGGATGTTGCGCAGCTTCGGCCTCGGCCTGGTAAACCGCATCGACCCACTGAAGCAGTTTTTCGTGCAGGAAGCAGCAGGCTTGACCGGCGCCACACCCAAGCTCTTGCGCGGAGAAGCGCTGTAGGGTTAATTTAGATCGTTGAAAATACTAGCAAGCTAGTTCAAAAACTATCAAAGGAAAATCCACACTGCAAATACCAAGCAAAAGCCCGCTACAGTATCTCCAAATAGAAGTTGAAATATGAAATAAATATAACGAAATCCCAAATAACTGACTTAAGCACTACTTCTGACTTCATGTTGCCATCATGGGTTAGGAATCTAAATAAAGATTTATTGTTTTCCCGAGATCATTACCGCGAAAGCCTGTACAAGCGCCACGTCCTTTAGCCGGTCGAAGCGGCCTGACGCGCCGGAGTGTCCGGCCTCCATGATGGTTTTCAGCATCAGAATATTGCCGTTAGTCTTGTTCGCGCGCAGCTTGGCCACCCATTTTGCTGGCTCCCAATAGGTGACGCGCGGATCAGTGAGACCCGCCACAGCCAGGATGTGCGGGTAATTTTGCCCGCGCACGTTGTCGTAAGGCGAGTAAGCGGCTATGGTTGCATAATCCTGCGCACTTGCGATGGGGTTGCCCCATTCCGGCCATTCCGGCGGGGTGAGCGGCAGCGTGTCGTCCAACATCGTAGTCAGCACGTCCACGAACGGCACCTCGGCAATAATTCCATTAAACAAATCCGGCGCCATGTTGGCGACAGCTCCCATTAGCATACCGCCCGCTGAGCCGCCCTGCGCCACGATGCGTCCGCGCGATGTGAAGCCCTCGCGCGCCAGATATTCGCCTGCCGCGACAAAATCCTTGAACGTATTCTGCTTTTTCTCGCGCTTGCCATCGAGATACCAGCGATAGCCTTTATCCTTGCCGCCGCGAATGTGAGCGATGGCGTAGACGAAACCGCGATCGACGAGGCTCAAAATGCCGGTCGAAAAATGCGCAGGCATGGCGATGCCGTAAGAGCCGTAGCCATACAACAGCAGCGGCGCAGAGCCGTCGAGCGGCGTCGATTTGCGATAGAGCAGCGAGATGGGCACGCTCTCGCCATCGTGCGCGGGGGCGAAGATGCGTCGCGTTATGTAATCCGCAGGCTCGTGCCCGCTCGGCACTTCCTGCGTTTTGCGAAGCGTGCGCTCGCGAGTTTCCAAATCATAATCGTAAGTCTGGCTCGGCGTGGTCATCGATGAGTAAGTAAATCGCATCCCCGTTGTATCGAATTCAAAGCCAGACTGCATGCCTAACGAATAAGCCTCCTCCGCAAAGGCGATCTCGTGCTCCGCGCCGTCCGACATGCGGCGGATGACGATGCGCGGCAAACCGTCCTCGCGTTCCAGCCGAACCAGATAATCGCGGAAGGCCGATACGTCCAGGATTAGGCGACCAGGCCGGTGCGACTCGATCTCGCGCCAGTTCTCGCGGCCGGGCGCATCAATAGGCGCGGATACAATCTTGAAATCCTCCGCGCCATCGGCGTTGGTGAGGATAATAAACTCGCCGCCCTGGTGTTCAATCTCGTATTCGTGCCCCACGACTCGCGGCGCGATCAGTCTTGGCGTGTCGAACGGCGCGGCGGCGGGGATAACCCGCACCTCCGACGTTTCGTGATCGCCACACTGGATGATGATAAATTCGCGGCTTTGTGTCATTCCGAGATGCGCGGTGAAGCCAGAGTCGGGCTCCTCGTAAACCAGCGCGTCGTCTCCGGCTGGCGAGCCAAGTTTGTGGCGGAAGATTTTCAGCGGCCGGTGGTTTTCGTCAAGGCGGCTGTAAAACAGGTATTGTCCGCAGGCCGACCAGCAGGCGTCGCCGCCCGCATCCGCGATTTCATCGGGCATATCGGCGCCGCTCGCCACATCGCGGAAGCGCAAGCGGTAATATTCCGACCCGTTGGTATCGACGCCGTAAGCGATGCGCGCGTGATCGGGGGAGATATAGATGCCGCCGAAGCGGAAATAGGCGCACCCTTTCGCCATGTCGTCGCCGTCTAGCAGCGTGTGCGCCTCGCCGCCGCCACGCGGTTCGCGGCAATATTTCGGGTATTGGCCTCCCGCCTCGAAATTATTGAAATACGCCCACGGGCCGTAAAGCGATGGCACGGAGGCATCCACCTCCTTGATGCGGCCCTTCATCTCTACGAACAGCGTTTCCTGCAATTCGGCGGTGGGCGTCATTACGCTAGCCTGATAGGCGTTTTCCGCCTCAAGATGTGCGCGGATGTCAGCCGCCAGTGTGGACGGATCGCGCATAACCTCGCGCCAGTTATCAGCGCGAAGCCAGGCATAATCGTCTGAGCGTTCTACGCCGTGATTGCTATCGTTTTTTGTACGAATGGAGGCGGTAGGCCCCGCACCCAGCATATCGGCATCTGTGATTTTCATACGACAGAGTTACCGGCGTGACGATGGCGCGGCAAGACTAATCTCGCGTTTAGGTTTCTGCGCCACCTTCGGCTTGCGGCTTGAAGTTCATTACAACGCCATTCATGCAATACCGTAGGCCTGTCGGCTTCGGCCCATCTGGAAAAACATGACCCAGATGGCTATCGCAGCGCGCGCAACGCACTTCCGTGCGGCGGCTGAAGAATGAGCGGTCGTCATGTTCACTAACAGCATCGGCTTGGACTGGCTTGTAAAAGCTCGGCCAGCCTGTGCCAGACTCAAATTTTGTTTCCGAAGAAAACAAAGGCTCGCTACAAGCCACACAAATAAACACTCCTTTGCGCTTCTCGCTATTCAGCGGACTCGTGAATGCGCGCTCGGTTCCGTGCTCGCGGGCGACACGATATTCTTCGCGCGAAAGTTGTGCTCGCCACTCCTCATCGGTTTTTGTAATTTTCACTTTTGTCATAGCTGCACCTCGGCTTCAATGTTTCTTACTAGCATAATATCGATATAAAATTAAGAGATGTTACGGGAAATATCCAAAAACGAGCCAAGATTTGCCCAAATCGAGTCAAAATCTTGTTACCTATTTTCAAATGGACCACGAGTGGGTTAATTATCGTTGCTTGCAATCTGACGTATTATTCGCAGACGCTCACAAAAGTGGCAGATACGAGAAAAGATGACCTATAAACATAACGTATTGACGCGCAAAGAGTCACGGTTTATATGACACTTTAAGGCCGTTTAGCTGTGCTTGTCACGCATGGGCAACTCGTAATCAACTGATACATGCCCTACTTTCTGAGTTAAAGCTGTACGCCGCGTTACGTTGATTTCTCGCCTATAATTCTTAAAGAAAGAGCGCCCCGAAAAGTCATGCCTATTGCGAGCGCGAAAAACAAATGCAGCCGCACTTGGCTTTCTGGCTGTCTCGCCCGCTATAGTTCACCTTTCCAAAGTCTATTTTTATGTCTGATTGTCGTTTTCTGTTGTAGCGCGGAGAGCCACGCGGCCGCTGGTGCTTCGGGTGTTAATGGCGCCGGTTTAAGTCTCTTCTGGCTTATTCCATTTGCTGGTCTTTTGCTGTCGATCGCACTTGTGCCCCTTCTTGCAGGCGAGTTTTGGCATAACCATTTTGGAAAGATTGCAGCATTCTGGACGCTCGCCATTATCGCTCCGTTACTTGTTGTATACGGCGGCTCGATTGCCGCGTATGAGTTGCTTCACACGGTACTTCTTGAATATATTCCATTTATAATCCTCATATTCGCGCTTTATACGATCTCAGGCGGGGTTTATGTGGGCGGCAACCTTCACGGATCGCCCGTTACCAACACAGTTTTATTGATAGTCGGCTGGGCGCTGGCAAGCTTTATCGGAACCACTGGCGCATCTATGGTAATGATCAGGCCGGTGCTGCGCGCTAACGACGGCAGAATTCATAATGCGCATGTCATTGTCTTCTTCATATTTATTGTATCGAATGTGGGGGGCGCCCTAACACCTCTGGGCGATCCGCCATTATTCCTCGGCTTTTTGAATGGCGTCGATTTTTTCTGGCCTATTAGGTTTATGTTTGCTCCAACTATTATTGTTACAGCGATACTTTTATGCGCGTTTTTCCTTCTGGATAGCTATCTGTACCGAAAGGAAGGACATAGCAAACCAGACCCGACACCGGATTCTCCGGTCAGACTTTATGGGTTGGTGAATATTCCGCTTTTGGTAACTCTGGCAATCGCAGTTATTCTTAGCGGAGTCGATTTTCAGTTAGGCATCGTAACCATATATAGCGTTGATATCAAGACAACAGGACTGTTAAGGGACGGAGTCTTGATACTGCTGGCGTTGGCTTCCTTGGCGCTAACACCCGCTCGCTGCAGGCAGTCGAACGAATTCAACTGGCTACCATGTGTTGAAGTCGCGAAGCTATTTCTCGCAATTTTTATTACAATTATTCCTGTGATCGCAATGCTCAAGTCTGGCGGATCGGGGCCAATGGGCGGATTGCTTAGGCTTGTAACAGGGCCGGACGGCGCGCCTGATAATTTCATGTACTTTTGGCTTGTCGGAGGTCTTTCGAGCTTCCTAGACAACGCGCCAACTTACCTTATCTTTTTCAATGCGGCGGGCGGCGACGCAGAAAACTTGATGAGCGCTTTGGGAAATACTCTACTCGCTATATCTGCGGGCGCGGTGTTTATGGGCGCTAATACTTACATTGGTAACGCCCCGAATTTTCTAGTAAAAAATATTGCTGAACAGTCGGGCGTTAAGATGCCAAGCTTCTTTGGCTATATGGCTTGGTCTGCCGTCTTTTTGGTACCCTGCTTTGCTGTTATTTCGTTGCTTTATTTCACTTAGTTTTAAGAATGGTTCGTTTTAAAAGGACCTACTGCGTTAGTCATCTAAAAAACACTGGGTCCTGACTTGTGCGGTCGCGGCGACAAATAATTACTCCGAAACTAATCAAACAGAGTAACGAGTTGAGCGTTTTAGACCAGAATCGATCTTCAACTTATGTAAGTTCTCCTAGATTTACCCTGATCGCGTTTTTGTGATGCTAAAGTGCTTCATATATTGGTAGATAAACAATTACATTGTCAAAATAGCTTGAAAAAATAATGTATTTCCATATTGTAGTATGTGCTTAAGTTAATCTGATAAAAATTATCAGACAGTGCGGCTGTGTCACTAACTAGCAGTCAACCTCTAGTTTCCTGGTTGTCAATGACACTGCGAACGGTCGTCAGTTATAGAGTGGCTTTAAAGCTTTACTCAGACTTCAAAAAAAATGAACAAAAGTCTACGCCAGGAGAAGTGCGATGGATGAAAATTACGAAAGCAGCGAGATTGTTGAATTTACAACGACAATCGTTTCCGCTTATGTCGCCAATAACAGCGTTGTTGCGACAGATTTGCCAAACCTGATTAGCGAAGTTCACGATGCGCTCGTGAAAGCAGCGGGCAATATTCCTCAGCCTGTTCGTGAAGAACTCAAACCCGTTGTGCCGATCAAGAAATCGATCACAAATGAATATATCATATGTTTGGAAGACGGTAAGAAGTTCAAGTCGCTAAAGCGGCATCTACGCACTCATTACGATCTCTCGCCCGAGGAGTATCGTGAAAAATGGGGCCTGCCAGCGGATTACCCGATGGTTGCTCCAAACTATGCTACTGCACGCTCCGAACTTGCAAAGAAAATGGGGCTTGGTCAGCGCCGCCGCTAATATTTTATCGTACGTTTTTACGAGGCCCGTCCCATTATGGCGGGCCTTTTGCTTTTCCAGCCCAGTATCCATGCATCGCATGCGGCTATTAGTATTTTGCATCCAAAACATGTCTTGCCATTAACGAGGCAAATCACTGATAATTCAAGCAGTTCAGGCGTGGCGCATTGAAGTCAGCGGCGACCCTTTTCCCAAAGGCGCGGCAACCATCGATGAAGGGGGCATATGCCATCCGAGCTTGCCTTCCGGGCGCAACTCGTCATCAAAAACCAGCGCAGGGTTTATGACTACTGGCGCGGATGTGCGGGCGCGCGCCGGATGCCGAGCCGCGGCGATATCGATCCGGTGGCTATCGCAGATTTGCTGCCCGCAATTGGCTTACTGGACTGCGGCGAAAACCCTGTCGATGTCCGCTACAGGCTGGCAGGAACGCGGCTTCAGGAAATCTTCGGCCTTGAATTGACCAGCCGCAGCGTTTTCGATCTCGACCTGGGTGATAAGAAGGGTTACTGGGCGGCGGCTTATTCAAAAGTCATTACCGAAAAAACGCCAATGCAAGGTGCGCTCAAAGGGCCGATCGCCAACCGCGATCACATAATTCTGTTCTGGCTACGGTTGCCCCTATCGGAAGATGGCAAGACAGTTAACAAAATTCTGAGTTACGACGTAGCCATGCCTGTCAGCGTCGCCATCGCTGACAAACCTTACGCGCTGTCATCCTGATGCTCGGCGCCGCTTGATAGTCTCATCTCCCCCGCCAGCGCTTCCAGCAGGGCGATATGACGGTTCAGATCATACGTCCATAATCCGGCGCGACCCCGCCGTCTTTCCGCCCTCAGCGCCTGGCGCAGTTTACCCGTGATTTTCAGACGGGCTCCCGAGGAACGGTCTTCGATCTCATGCGGCCAAAGCGGCAGAAGTTTTGCAAGCTGTACGTCGCGGTTGTAAGCGATAACCGGGCGGGCTTTAGACGGTTGCGCAACTTGGCGTTTCAGACGTTCATCTTTTGATAAAGTTATAGTCTTCATACTCTCGGTCTCCGTGGAATGCCAAGAGATTGTCATTGACCGGAGACTAGGGCATAAAACCTAAGTTTTTGGAGAATTTCTCCTTAATAATACGCTATCGCCATTACGACTCGCGCCAGCCACGCAACCGACTGATCGTATTGCACATCGCTTTTGCGGTCATGGGGTATGAGCGTCCACGTTTCGCCCCGCCCGCGAATCACCCAGCGAAACATGATCTTGCCATTCGGCAGCGCGACGATGCAATCAAGGCCGTGGGCGTTGGTGGCGTCTGCCTCGCGAAGCCGGTTGGCGATCAAAATGGCGCCAACTTTGAACCCATTGATTGGCACATCGAATCTTGCGGCGATCGGATCATCGGCGGCCACATCGAACTGGAACAGCTCTTCTTTGTCGCCGGGCGCCGTTGTCAGATATCCTTGCGGGCCTATACCGCCTAGCACGGGGATCCGACGCCCGCCTGCCCGCCCGATCAGATCGGCCGGCTCGACGCCGAACGCTTCGGCAATCTTGCCCAGCCAAACCGTTGAAACGGTCATGTTGGCGGTTTCGAGCCGCTGCACCGTTTGCGGAGTGGTGCCGATCCTGTCGGCGAGTTCTTTTAACGTCATGTCCCGCGCTTTGCGGAATTCTCGAATACGGGTACGCATCACAAATATCCTTACCGATGCGATTACCTTAGCAGAGAGTTTTTAAATGAGGCTTATCCTCTACCCATGTATTTGAGATAAATTTTTTCTAGTTTTCGGTTGAACGCCTCAGGTTAAAGGCGCCCCATCACCGTAAAAGTCGTTTGTAAAAAGTGTAAGGGATAATGAATGCTTCAAGTTACGAGTGATTTGCGTTTGCATAACGAGGCCAAAACTAAGCGCGAACAGGTTAACATTTCACTTACCATGGTGCATCATCGCGCGGTTCTTGAACACGCGGTGGCGAGCGCTTTTGGCGTATCCCGTGAAGACCTGCTCGCGCCGACCCGACGGCAGGCGCCCATCGCCTTCGCCCGGCAGGTTGCTATGTATCTCGCCCATGTCGGCTACAGCCTCACCTTTACGCAAATCGGCGAGCTTTTCAGCCGCGACCGCACCACCGTCGCCCATGCCTGCTCACTGGTCGAGGACATGCGCGATGATGACGCGCTCGATCACACACTATCGGCGCTCGAAAAAGCCATTCGCGCCGCAACTCAACCCGCCGCCGCTTGAGGTTTTCATGAGCATTTCCGTAAAGCCGTTTACTTTGCGCGGTTGCCGCAGTCTGCTTCAGGCGCTTGCAACGCCGGGCGCAAGGCTTACACCGGTGCCGGCAAGCATAGATTTCGTGCTTCATAGCGTTAGCGCATCGGCCAAAAAGCCTGTCGCGGCGAATGCAGCGGCCGTGCGCTTTCTGTCGGCCAACGATGTGCTAGAGCCGCACGGCGATGGCTTCCAGCTCAGTTCTACTGGCAGGGCTTGGCTGGCGCGTCATGCGGCCGGTGCCGTGCATGGCTTCGCCGCGCAGCATCAGGCGCGTGTTATCCGCAAAGAAGCGAAGGGCGCGGCGCTGATTGTGAACGATGCGGAAAGTCCCCTCGCCTGGTTACGGAGCCGCAAGGATCGTGACGGCGCGCCCATGATTACGGACTTCCAATATCAGGCGGGTGAGAGATTGCGGGCCGATTTTGAGCATGCGGCCATGAACGCGCGCGTTACGGCCAATTGGTCAAACCCGACGCCTGGAGGTGGGGGACGGCGCAGCGCCCCTCGCGACCCCGCCGCGTTTAGCGATAGCGTCATCGCCGCCCGCCAGCGTTATGGCCGCGCTATTGACGCCATCGGCCCGGAAATGGCGAATATGCTCATCAACGTTTGCTGCCATTTGAAAGGGCTGGAGGAAACCGAGCGTGGGGAAGGCTGGCCGAAGCGCTCCGGAAAAGTCGTGTTGCAGATTGCGCTTACCGCATTGGCGCGACATTACGGCTTGCTGAACGAAGCGCCGCGAAATGCCCGGCGACCAGCGCCGCAACATTGGGGCGCTTCGGATTATCGCCCTATCATGAACGGTTAGACGTCGTCGCGTTCCCGGTCGGACATTTGCGACTGATCGCCGTTTTCATCCATTTCAGGCGCGCCCGAAATAACGTAGGCGCCATGCAGCCAGCGGCCGAGATCGACATCCGCGCAGCGCTTCGAGCAAAATGGCTTGTATTCTAAAACGGCTGGGTGTTTTCGGCAAATGGGGCAAGTTTTTAATATGCGCGGGGCGTCATCCATCGAGGCATCCTATGAGGACTCGACCTCAGCGCGGTTGAGCCAATTAAAATAGATGGGAAAGCCTTCCCCCGCGAGCAAGTTCACCACCTCGATCAGTGGTAGGCCGACGACGTTCGTGTAGGAACCGACAATCTTCTCGATAAACGCTCCCGCGATGCCCTGAATGGCATACCCTCCGGCCTTGCCGCGCCATTCGCCGCTTGCGAGATAGCTGTCCATCTCTTCCCGGCTGAGCCGCTTGAAGCGAACACGCGTTTCGACTGTTCGCATGCGCACGTTTCCCTGAGGGGTGACCAGGCAGACCGCGGAATAGACGCGATGCGAACGCCCGGACAGGATTTGCAGGGACGCTGCCGCGTCGTTCAAATACTCCGGCTTGTCCAGCACTTGCTGCCCAACGGACACGACAGTATCCGCGGCAAGCACGAATGCGTCTCTCAAATCCGGCTCACGCTCCAGCCGCTCCCGCGCGGCAAGCGCTTTGGTTCGCGCCAGACGCTGGGCAAGAATACGCGGACGCTCGCCCTTTTTTGGAGTTTCATCGATGGATGCAGGCCGCAAAGCCGTCGGTTCGACGCCAATCTGCTCCAGGAGCGCAAGCCGACGCGGCGAAGCGCTGGCAAGCACGAGAATGTGCCTCGCTATAACAGGCTGAGCTGTCGCCGGGCGTCCGCGCAAAGCGGGCGAAGCCTCAGCCTCCCGCCCCCCGGCCAACCCCCGAACCCTATTTAAAGCGGTACGTGATGCGTCCTTTGGTGAGATCATAGGGCGTCATTTCCACCAGAACTTTGTCACCAGCAAGCACACGAATGCGGTTCTTGCGCATGCGTCCGGCGGTGTGGGCGATGATTTCGTGGCCAGTCGTTTCAAGTTTCACCCGGAACGTCGCGTTTGGCAAAAGTTCAGTGATAAACCCTGGGAATTCGAGCAGTTCTTCTTTCGACATATCTCCTTGAGCCTTATTACCGGAATTGTGGGGAGAGTGGACGCGCTGCGCCGCAAAATCAAGCATTGTCTTGGGTGACCACACATGTAATGCGGCGCGCGCACAACGGTTGCAATTTGTTTTGCCGGATCATGCCTATGGTGGCCCCAGAGAAATTGAAACCAGACTAAAACTGCGTATGATCGCGCCAGTTTTAAGCAGTCCGCTGCGAGTTATTATGGCTAATCCTGACGCGATGATTCTGGTGCATGGCATCGGCGACCAGAAGCAGCATTCCACGCTCATGGCGTTCATGGATTCTCTTGTAGGGCTGGGGCTTGCGCCGCCAAGCAAAACGCAGACGCTGCACACCGCCCCTGTCGAAACGGCGAGCGCAACCCACACCTATTTCGTCGACCGCCGCTCCATCGCGGGCCGCGATACGGTGGTGGCGGAGATGTTCTGGTCTGATCTCTCCCCGGTGCGTACCGGCTTTATGGCGTCGCTCCTGAACTTCTTCCAACTTATCTCGGACGCGCCAGACATCGTTTATGCCGCGCTAGGCCCCCGCAACGACAACGGCGTCTGGAAGGACAATCCTGTATTGCGCGTGATCCGTTCAGTGTTCGCGCTGGCGTTCTGGGTTATCTACTTTCCGATCATAGCCTTTAACATCGCTTATGCGATTTTGATTTTGGGCTTTGGCATTCACAATTGGCGCGACCCTGCCCGCATCACAATCGAGAGTGAGGCGACATTAACGGCGCTTATCACAGCGGCTGTCGCCATCCCCATCTTGCTACTGATAAAGCGGCTTGATATTGGGCGATACCTCAATACTATCTTTAATATTACGATATTTTCGCTGCTGCTGACGGCGGCGCTTTGCTATTACCACTCCGAGATTGGCGACACCGTTCGATATCGGCATGTGTCGGATCGACTGAACTTCGTCCTTGCCCTGCTCTGGCTGATCCCGATCATCGCAAGCGCGGCTTTTCTGGCGTTATTGCCCGCTCTCATGATCGGCTTTAGCAAGCGGAGAAAAAGTTTTCTCCTGGCTTTTGCGACCGGCTATATCATTATCCGGTTCTGGCTGCTGCTCATAAGCTCGATCTGGCTCATCTTCCTCGCAAACTTTCTTGATCTTACGGTTTTTGAAAGTCTTATCGCCCAAATAAAGGCGTCTCTACGTCTGCTCAGTTTAGTCACGCTGGACGTGATCGTTATCGCCATCGCGTTCGTTAGCGCCGTTGTGGCGCATACCAAGCAATCGAAAATCGCGGTTAAAACGGGCAAGGCGCGCACTTTCAAACGCTTGATTATCCCGTTGAGCGTGCCAATTGCGGCAACCGTGCTGTCAATTATCTGGGTTGCAGCGATATACTTTTGCAATTGCGATAATGAGTGCGTTTACCAGCCCTGCACATGGATGAACACCGCAACGGCGCGAATTCTGATTAACGCCACGCTGGTTCTGGGTCTGGCGGGCGCATTTCTGCAACTTCTCGAAGGTGGCTTCGATGTTGCGGGCGATATCGTCAATTACTTTAAAAGCAACATAGGCCACCGCATCGCCAATCCGTTTTATGCCATGGCGTCGGTGTTCAACTACAAGCCTTACAAATACGAGAATTTCGGCCAGCTCCTCCAACAGAGGCTGGAGGCTTTAGGGCAAAATCTGTCCACCGAGTACGGCCCTTTCGCCCGCGTATGCTTCGTGACCCATAGCCTTGGCAGCATGATCGCTATCGACACGCTGCGTAAAACACAGATGAACGCGGGCGGCGTCGAAGTTTCGCTGGTGACCATGGGGTCGCCTTACAAAAACATCTTCAACTACTACTTTCCACACCTGTTCCCTCCGCTTTACCCGCAAGATATGCCCGCGCTAACCCGCTGGATGAATATTTACCGCGCAAATGATTACGTCGGCGGTGCGGTTTCGTTTGAAGGTGGCATTCTGGTCCAGGAGCGGGAGAAATCTGCGAAAGGTCATCTGGGATATTTCACCGATCCGGAGGTGATGGTTGAGTTCAAGGACTGGCTGAAAGCCTAATCCTTTGCGGCGCCCTGGATTGCGAAGCGGGCCTTGATGCGCTTGGTGAGGCCGTCACGGACGGCGCGGTAAGCGTCCAGAATTTGCTCGCGACTGCCTGCGGTCGCCGTCGGGTCGATGGTTGGCCAGTATTCTACATCCACCGCCATGGTGCGAGTCATTTCCAGGGCTTTGTGGTGAGCCTCCGGCGCAAGCGTCACCACCATATCAAACGAGGTGTCATGCAGATCTTCGATGGCTTGCGGCTGATGTTTGGAGATGTCGATCCCGATTTCGTCCATGACGGCGGCGGCGAAATGATCTGCCTCGCCAGGCCGCACGCCCGCCGACTCCACGTAAATCCCCCGCCCTGCCAGATGTTTGAACAGCGCCGCCGCCATCGGCGAACGCACCGCGTTCATGTTGCAGGCGAACAGGATGGCGCCCGGCAGGCTGTCGCCTTTGCCACCCTCGCCCAAGCGCTCAACCCTTCCAGTGCAGGGCGCAAAGCAGCGTGAACAGGCGGCGCGCGGTGTTGAAATCCATTTTGATTTTGCCTGCAAGGCGCTCGATCAGCAGCTTCGAGCCTTCGTCGTGCAGGCCACGTCGGCCCATGTCGATGGCCTCGATGCGGCTCGGCGGCTCGGTCTTGATGGCCTGAAAGTAGCTATCGCAGACCATGAAATAGTCCTTCACGATTTTACGGAAGGGCGAGAGCGACAGGATGAATGCGATCAGTTGCGCGCCCGACTCGTCTGCCACCGTGAGCACCAGCCGCTGCTCCGCCATGCTGAGCGCTAGCCGGTATGGGCCGGGCGACCCGGCGTCCAGCTCGAAATGATTGCCGTCGAGGATGTCGAGGATCGCAATTTTGCGCTCCTGCTCAACCTCCGGAGTGTTGCGACCGATGGACGCCTCGTCCAGCGTCACCTCGATCAGGCGGTTAGCGGGATTTACCTCTGGTGGATGAGAGTCTTCCATTGCAAGCGCGCGTCCCTGTCCTATGCCTACCACGCCCAGGGTTCATGGGCGCAATTAGCGGATTGCCGCCACAATGATATATAGGCCCAGCGCGAGTAATGAGAGGAAAAAAGCGCGGCGGAAGGTGGCCTCCGACAGGCGTTGGCGCATCCATCCACCCGCCGCTACGCCTGTGAGCACCGGGATCATTGCGAGAAGCGAAGCGAGCGCTATCTCGCGGGTGAGGAGATTGTTGCCGCTGAGGGCGACGGCCAGCGCCACGGTGGAGAGGGTAAACAGCATCCCCATCGCCTGGATGAGCGCGTCGCGCGAAAGGCCGATGGATTGCAGATACATAACGCCCGGCACGGTGAACGATCCGGTCATGCCCGTGAACACGCCGTTGACCGCGCCAACGAGCGGCCCCGCCCAACGCTCTTGACGCGGGCTGATGGTGAGCCGGAATCTGGCGAGATTGACGCCTGCGTAAACCACGAGCAACACGCCGAGCACGGACGAAAGCGTCTTCGCATCGACCTGCGCGAGCGCCTTTGCGCCGATCCATACCGTGAGCGTAGCAGGGATTAGAAACGGCCAGAGCCGCAGAGTGAGCGCGCGCGTGTGGCCTCCGGCGAGCGCCTGCCAGACATTGGTGAGGAACGCCGGGATCAGCACCAGCGCAATCGCCTGTGGCAATCCGAGGCTGGCGGTCAACAGCGCCACCGCAACCGTCGGAAGCCCCAGCCCGAGCATGCCCTTCACGAACCCCGCAAGGAGGAAGACGGCGGTTATTAGGAGGAGGGTGGATGTAGGGGGCATTGGGCTCAACTAAATACAATCTAGGGGAGAATCAGTTACTCCTGCGTCAGAACCTCAATATTGCTTATTCGAGTAACTGAAATGCAAAACACCGCAAATTTTAAAGTCGATACTCGTCTGGCAGCTATCCTGGGCGAAAATTATAGATCGACCGAAGCAGCATTGAAGGAACTGGTCGATAATGCCTGGGACGCGGACTCGGAAAATGTATGGATCACATTGCCTACCGCAGTGAGCTAAAACTCGATAATCGTTCAAGATGACGGCTGCGGCATGACGGAATTTGAGATTCGTTCCGAATATTTAAATATCGCCAGCGACCGTGTTTCTCGCAAGGAAGACCGGACAGAAAGATTTAAACTAAATTAAAAGGCCGCAAAGGCGTTGGCAAGTTTGCTGGGCTTGCAGCTGCTAGTTTGATGCAAATCGAAACTTGCGCTCGCGGACGTAAAACATCTCTTAAAATTGATAAAAATCACTTTTTAAACTCTAAAGTTGACCTTGAACAGGTCGCGCTTCCCATAACGTCCGAAGATTCAGTTGCAGAGAAGGGAACTAAAATCACCCTGTATTCTCTCAATCAAAATTTGACCTTTCCTACTCCCGAAGGGCTGAAAGCCTTGCTTATTCAAGATTACGGCAGATCTCCTGAATTTTCTATATTTGTAAATCTCCAGCGCATAACGATTGAAGATATAAGTGGCCCGACTATCCGGCACAGCCAGATGCTCGAAAACGCGGGCACGTCTTTTCTTGTTTTTACTATTGCTGAGGGTGGGAAAAAGCTGAAAAAGCCTGGGATAGTAATTAAGGTCAACGGCAAAATGGTTGGTTCAAAGCCACATTTTTTCGTACTACAGGACGACAAAGAAATACCGGAAAAGCTACTCAAGAAGGTTTATAGTGAAGTGGAAGTTGACGGACTTGAAGAGTCTGTTACCGCAGACTGGGGAGCTATTTCAGAAAATAGCAAAGGGTATCAAGAGCTTTGCGATTACGTCGCTACGCAGGTTAAAAATGCTCTTTACGAAACGCATAAGAGAGAAATAGGGCTACAAAAAGCGCGTCTCCAAGCCGAAATAAAACGAAGGCTTGAAGGGCTTCCTGAGCATCGACGCAAATTTGCAGATGCTGCAATTAATCGTATACTGTACAAATTTTATGGTGAGAAGGATGAGCGTATTAATGCGCTAGCTAGCTTGCTTTTAGATGCAACGGAAAAAGATGAATATTGGGAGATCTTAAAAAAATACATGAATCCGAGAGTTTAGATGTAGGGCATTTTGCTGAAGCCATAGAGCAGTTTGGTTTACTCGAAATATCTCTTATTGCACAAAATGCCAAACACAGAATGGCATTTTTAAATGCCCTCGAAATTCTAATTTTAAATCCCAACACTTTAGAAAAAGATGTCCATAGGTCAATCGACAAAACTCTATGGGTTCTAGGTAACAAGTACTCAATAATGTCATCTAATAAAACTTTACGTCGAATAATATTGGATTATACCCACAAGAAATTTTCCGGAGACCGCAGCTCTAAAAGGCCTGATTTGCTCTTAGCAACTGACATAACCGCCCGTCATTTGCTAATCGAGTTCAAAAGGCCTTCCCATATACTTGCGCGCGCCGACGAAGCCCAAGCTAGCGAGTATAGAGATGCACTATCCGCTCATCTCCCAGTAGACAAAATTGATGTAATATTGTTAGGGGGCAAAATTGATAGCTCACTTAACCCCGCATACTCAAGCCCTAGTGTTAAATATAAGACATATAACGAATTGTTATCAGAAGCGCGAGCTGAGTTAAACTGGTTGCTAAAAGAGCTTGGTAATTAATTAAAAAGCTCGCGATACCGCAGCGCGGCGCGGTCGAAAATCACGTCGCTGCGCCTTATCGGGCGGGCTAGCCCCAGCCCCTCCAGCGTTTTGCACCGGCTCAGCGCCACATAAGTCTGCCCGTGCGCGAAACCGCCGCGGCCCATGTCGAGATAGACGCTCTCCAACGTTAACCCTTGCGCCTTGTGAATGGTCATCGCCCAGGCGAGGCGGATCGGCAGTTGCCGGAATTTTCCGACGCTGTCGGATGTTATCTCCTGCGTCGCGTCGTTCATTGCATAGCGCGTGTTCTCCCACGTCACAGGCTCCAACTCGTGCACCTCTCCGCCCACCGCGATATGCACCTCGCGGCCCTTGACGAGCGCGATTTCGGCGAGCGTGCCGTTCACCCAGCGGCCCTTGGGATCGTTGCGCAGCATCACCACCTTCGCGCCGGTCTTGAGGTGCAGCACCTTTTCGGTCGGGTACGCGCTTTCGTCGAACTGGCCGGAAATGGTCGCCTCGAACGGCGTGACGGAACCTTTGAGGCGACCCAGCGCCTCGCGGTTCATGTCGATGGCGGCCTGATTGGTGGGCGTCAGGATGACGGCGGAGGCGGGTTTCGCCATATTCTCCAGCGGCATGACGCGAGCGTTCAGCGCGGCGTAGTCGTCGTTCGTCGCCCTGCCCTCGCGGACAGCGTTGAGGATGGCCACGAACTCTTCGTCCTTCTGCCGGAAAACCTGATTCAACTCCAGAATTTCGCAACCTGCGTCGCGAAAGCCGGGCGCGTTGAAGAAATAAACGCCGCCGTAGTTTTCCTCGAAATAGGGGGTAAGCTCGCGTTGGATAACGGGCGAAAGCTGGCATACGTCGCCGAACAGCATGAGCTGCAGGCCGCCGAAGGGGTCGCTCGGACGGTCGCGGTTAAGGCGCAAGCTGCGGTCGATGCCGTCCATCAAATCGGCGCGCACCATCGACACTTCGTCGATAATCAGCGTGTCGATGGACTGGATGAGCTTGGGGTTGGCCGCGCGCTTGATGTCGCCCGGGTTGATGAGCTTCGGCGCAAATTTGAAGAACGAATGGATAGTTTGCCCGCCCGCATTTACAGCCGCAAGCCCCGTCGGTGCGACCACCACCGCCGTGCGCCCGCCCCGCTCCTTCAGCCGCCGCAGCAGCGTGGATTTGCCGGTGCCCGCGCGCCCCGTGACGAACAGCGCGCCCTCGCCGCTATCGAAAAACCGCTCTGCCGCCTGGAATTCTGCTGTGATCGTTGTGCTCATCCGCGTTCATCCCGCGCGAACATCAGACTTGTCTATAAAAACTTCAGAGCCTGCGCGTTTCGCTTGTGGACATTCGAATTTCAAGGCGGTGTGGTTTAATGTTCAAGCAGCAAGGAACTCTTGCCTGAGCAAACACTTTGCGAGTCATGCCCCTAATAATTGGAACATGACATGGACCGGCTTTTCGCTTTAGCTTTGTTGCTAGCCGTAGTTATCCCCGCTGCAAACGCCAAACCGCTGGTGGTTGAGGATATTGAGAACGCCGAGTTCCAACCTGGCAAGAGCGGAGAGCGGAATGCATCGCTGCTAAAGGCGCAGATTTTGCTTAGTAGAGGCCGTATTTCGCCCGGCGTTATAGACGGCCTCGGCGGGAGCAATACGGAGAAAGCGATTGCCGAGTTTGAGCGTCGCGAGGGTCTCGAAGTTGACGGCAAACTCGATAAAGCAATGTTTGAAAAGCTGATCGCTTCGGCGGGAAGTGGCCCCGTGTTGCGTAAAGCCGAAATTAGCAAGGCGGATACGAAAGGTCCGTTTGCGGGTAAAATACCGGCAAAGCTGGAAGATAAAGCCGACCTAGCTCGACTGGCTTACACAAGCGTTGCCGAGCTGCTGGGCGAGAAATATCACACCGACTCGGCGCTCCTTAAAGAATTAAACCCCGGGCAATCGCTGGATGACTCTGGCGCGAAAATTATGGTTCCGGCAGTCGACCGGGTAAAAGCCGAGGAGCGCGCCGATCGCATAGAGGCCGACAAAACCCTCGGCGCGGTTCGCGTGTTCGATAAGGAAAACAAGCTCCTGGCGTTTTATCCGGCGACAATCGGTTCCAATGAAACGCCTTCGCCTCAAGGCGAACTCACCGTAACCCGCGTTGTCAAAATGCCGGGCTATACATACGACCTGGAAAAGCTTGACTTCAAAGGCGTCAAAACCAAGCAGAAATTCGAGATTGCTGCGGGCCCGAACAACCCGGTTGGCACGATCTGGATCGACCTGGACCAAGATGGCTATGGCATTCACGGCACGCCGGAGCCCAGCGAGGTCTCGAAAAACTTCTCCAACGGCTGCGTGCGGCTAACCAACTGGGACGCGCAAGACCTCGCGACCATGGTCAAAAAGGGTGTCCGGGTTGCATTTACGGGAGACGATCCAGCCCAGACGGCGACGGCAAACCGTTAAACGGCAGCCCGGCATATGTGCGCGACCTAGCCTTAACTGCTTAACGGTTTGAGGTTACCCGTCGGGTAATGTCGCGCCCGCCATGCCTCAACTCTCGGATTCATGACGCGAAACCAGAGCGGCGGCAAAAGCGCCATCGTCAGCATCGCCGGATAGCCATAGGGCAACTGCGGCGCTTTGGTTTCATCGTAATGTTGCAACACTGGGTATCGCCGCTGCGGCCGGTAGTGATGGTCGGAATGCCGCTGCAGGTTGATGAGAAAATAGTTCGTAAGCATGTTGGACGTATTCCAGGAATGATGCGGGGCCACGCGCTCATATTTGCCATCTGGCAGAAGGCGGCGCGACAGCCCGTAATGCTCCACGTAATTCACCGCCTCCAGCATGGCGAATGCCACAACGCCCTGCAGTGCGAACAGGGCGACCCCAAACCATCCCGCCAGCATATAAGCCGCCGCAAACCACGCGATAGTCGCCGCGCCATAGCGCCAGAACGGGTTCGAGATATGCCAAAGCGGCAAGCCGCGCCGCGCGAGCCTGTCCGCGGTAATGCGCCAGGCGGATACAAAACTGCTGCCTACTGCGCGTGGTAGAAACGCCCAGAAGCTTTCGTTGAAGCGCGCCGACACCGGGTCTTTCGGCGTGCCCACATGGAAGTGATGTCCGTGCACATGCTCCACGGCGAAATGGCCGTAAAGGGTCGAGGTCAGCAGCGCCTCACCTAACCCTCGCTCAAAGCGGTTGGTTTGGTGCACAAGCTCGTGAGCGTAGGTGATCCCGACGCCGCCGGTGATGATCCCAAGCGCCGCCGCGAGCCGGATGAGTTCGCCGTCGGAGAGATGCGAAGCGCCGCCCGCAAGCCATAACAGCGCGACTATGAGAGCAAATTGCACTGGCGCCCACACCCAGGTAATGAGCTTGTGCCAGAACAGGTCGTCCTCGCCGGTGTTGGCGTCGAGGTTTTTCTCCGACGCGCCAATGAAGTAATCGACAATAGGGATGGCGATCAGCGCATAGACTGAAACCGCCGAAATCCAGACACCGCCCAACGTGGCGCCAACTGCAAACAGCACTGGAAAAGTAAGCCCTATGGCGAACGGAAGCGCGTTGGCCAGCATGGCCGTCTCCTGTTGTGATGCCACTATTGTATAGTAATTTCACCTTCTTCCAAACCATGTTCTTGTAACGTTTTGTAGTCACCCCTCTGTCACCTTTTTCGGTTACTTTACTTTGAATATCAGCGAAACCAGCTCGCCACCCGGTGACAAAGATGTCCAAAACCTCCTCCCGCTTTTCCCGCCGTGACATCCTGAGCAGCGCCGCGACGCTGGCCGCCGCCGCCGTGCTCGCTCCGCCTTTCTCGCAGCCGCTGGAGGCAAGACCGCGTTTTGCGACCAACCCATTCATGTTCGGCGTGGCGTCCGGCGATCCGTTGCCCGATGGCGTGGTGCTGTGGACGCGGCTTGGCGCGGATTTAGAGGATGCCGAGACCTGGGGTTTGGCGGAGCCGTCCTACAAACTCTGGTGGGCGCTTTATGATGCAGAGGCGCCCGGCCGCGCCGTCGCGCAAGGCGACGCGGTCGCCGCGCGCGAGAAAGGCTATGCGGTACATGTCGAGGCGGGCGGATTGCAGCCGGGCCACCGGTACACATACCGCTTCTGGTGCGGCGATGAGGAAAGCCCGCTGGGCCTGACCAAAACCGCGCCTCCCCCCGGCCTCGACGCCAAATTGCGCTTCGGCTTCTGCTCCTGCGCTGAATATGAAAACGAGTTTTTCCACGCTTACCGCGCCATGGCCGAGGCCGATCTGGATTTCGCCGTGCATCTTGGCGATTATATCTACGAGAGCGCTTACGAGCATTTCCGCATCAAATTCGGTCGCCCCACCGCGCGCCGCCTACGATATGATCGATATACGGACGCGATGGAGCCGATCCGCATTGCCAGCCTCGGTCAGTTCCGCCGCCGTTACGCCGAATATCGCATGGATGCCGATTTGGCCGAGGCGCACCGCGTCATGCCCTGGATCGTTACCTGGGATGATCATGAGGTGGATAACGATTACGCCGCGCTTACCCCACTCAAAGGCGACGCTGCCGAGTTCGCCGCCAAGCGTAAGAACGGCTATCAAGCATATTTTGAGAATATGCCGATCCGGCTATCCGCCCTGCCCGTGGTAGGCGACGCGCGCCAGCTTTACCGCCGCTTCGATTTTGGCAAGCTCCTGCGTTTGCACGTGCTCGACGAACGGCAATATCGCGACGCGCAGGCCTGCAAACCAGGCGGCGTGCTCATCGACCCGGCGCAATGCCCCGATTTGGCGGCGGAGCGGCATATGCTCGGCGCGCAGCAACTCGATTGGTTAAAGGACGGCCTCGCGAACTCACCGGCGCTATGGAACGTGCTGGCGCAGGGCATCATGTTCACGCCCGCCGACGCGCGCGTGAAGGACGAGGAGCCGTTAAAAGTGTGGCATGATGCCTGGTCTGCCTATCCATGGGCGCAGGGTAACGTGATGAGTTTGCTGGAACAGAACGGGGCGAAAAACCCGGTGTTCATCACCGGCGACATCCATTCGCACTGGGTGACGAAGGTGCGGCGGCGTGGGGCGGATGGAAAGTGGGGGCCGACTTTGGCGCCAGAATTTGTCGGCACCGCAATATCATCTGGCCTAAACGACCGCCCCGACGCCGAACGCCGCAACGACGACGTGGTGGTCTTCCACAACGGCAAACGTCATGGATATTGCCTCGTGGAGGCGAGCGCCGCCGAGTTCAAAACCACGATGGTTATGATGGCGAAGGATGCGCGCGAACCTGAGGCCAAACCCATCGCCGATCATAGCTGGGCATACAAAGTCGAACCCGGCAAGCGCGACCCGGTCAGAGTTTGAAACCTAGTGATTGACCGAGACGGAAGAGTCCGATTTGGGATTCTAATTACGGACGGTTTGTGCGACTCTTTGTCATGCGCACCGGGATCACAATCACTGTCTCCGCTTCGGATCGTCTGCGGCTTGAGAC